>Ga0209702_10003208_pt1 | contig 26278 bp, 25 predicted proteins | sample FRY01_FD_187210 | JGI IMG/M metagenome (GOLD analysis project Ga0209702, IMG submission 187210) | Freshwater microbial communities from Lake Fryxell liftoff mats and glacier meltwater in Antarctica - FRY-01 (SPAdes) (version 2) | ecosystem: Environmental > Aquatic > Freshwater > Ice > Glacier... | reverse complement strand
GCAAACTTTACTACAGGAGACGTGTGCTCGACCACAGGACCGGTGCTGAGCGTCAGCCGATACACATAGTCGGCTGCTCCGGCAAACTGGATCGTGCTGTTCGGTGCGGAAGAAAATGCAAACGCACGTACGAACCACGTTCCGTCCGAGGGTGCCGTAAATGCCAGTCCCGGGTCGAGATCCGTGTCGTCATTGTTCTGCGCGACAACGGTGCCGCGTGCGTTGGATACCTGAAGCACGGCATCCATTGGTGATGCAAGAATCTCATTGGCCAGCATGGTGGCAACCAGCGTCTGACCTTTGGTCAGCTGCACGGCGTAGGTATCAACGTCCCGTGATTTTTCGAGCACCCCGTTGATGGTCACAGATGGCAAAGCGGCCGGTTGAGCATTCGCGATTTTGTCATTGGGTTCGACTTCCGCCGCTTCTGGAATCAGCCCCACAAGGAACGGCTTTAGCTCCGTCGACCCGCTGGGATTGGCGAATCGTATCCAGTGAATACCGGGACGAGCGGTCGGGGCAATCGTGATGGTTGCGGTGTCTCGCTTTTCGCCCAGCACAAGGGCTACGGAATCCGCTTCCGAAATCACTTTCAGATCGCCGTCACCCGCCTTGCCAGCCAGCTTCACTTCAAACGAAGTGCCCCGCTGACCACCGGGCGGAGTCAGTCGATCAATCGCTGGCGGCTCACCAGCCCTTGCCGAGCTGCAAACCGCGAGACAAGTCAGAAGAGCCGTTTGCAGTTGAACAGTTCGGGAAGGCATGGCGTCCTGGGTTTCAAATCTGTAGGTTGGACATTCTTGTCCGACCATCAACCGACGGGCAGGAATGCCCATGCTACTTAAGTGGTGTCTTTGAAGACTTCACTAAATCAGTTCCGTAATCGGAGTTGGATCACTGACAAGATGCGACGGACGACCCTGGGGACTATACAGAATCTTGTTCGGGTCGATGCCCAGTTTGTGATAAACTGTCGACACAAAGTTCTCCGGTGAGAGGACTCGATCCACCGCGGAGAAGCCTTTTCGATCAGTCGCTCCAACAACTGTGCCACCAGGAGTTCCGCCGCCCGCCATCAGCACAGACATCGCATTGGCCCAGTGATCGCGACCGCCGGTTGACTGACCCGCCAGGGTTGAAATCTTTGGCGTTCGCCCGAATTCACCCAAAGCGACGACCAATGTCGAATCCAGCAGACCTCGTTCTTTCAGATCCTGAATCAGCGTGGCAACCGAATTGTCCCAGGCCGGCAATCGCTTGCGGAGTGAACCGAAGATGTCGCTGTGATGGTCCCAGCCACCGTCGTACACAGTGATGAAAGGAACACCGGCTTCCACCAGACGACGAGCCAGCAGACATCGCTGGCCGAATCCGTCTCGTCCGTATCGCTCGCGAGTCTCGGGCGATTCCAGACTGATGTCAAACGCCTTCTGAGCTTCCGGTGATGTGACCAGGGTATGTCCCTGCTGGAAGTATTCATCAAACGCCAGCACCGGATCACCGGCCGCTTCATCGCTGATGCGAACCATGCGATCAATCTTTGATCGCAGATCGGTTCGGCTGCCAAACCGCATGTCAGTCAGGTCACGAGGAAGCGCCACATCACGCACTTTGAAGTTTGCATTGTTCGGGTCGTCGCCAACCACAAACGGTGCGTATTTCGCGCCGAGGAAGTTAGGGCCTCCGGAGCGAGACATCTGAGGCATGCTGAAATAAGACGGCAGACCGTTATCGCGTCCCAGTTCACGAGCGACAACCGAACCCATACTCGGATGAAAGCTGACGAACGCTCCGCACCCCACAGGAATTCGCGGCGGCGATCCGGTCATCATGTAATGGTTGCCGGCCCCATGATTGCCCTGATCATGGCGGATCGAACGAATCATCGCGTAGTCGTTCAGACTGGCCGCCAGTTTGACCATGTGCTCCGAGTATCCGACACCCGGGACCGCAGTATCAATTGACGAGAACTCGCCGCGGAATTCCATCGGAGCATCGGGCTTCGGATCGAATGTTTCAAAGTGAGTCGGCCCGCCATCCATCCAGATCAGGATGCAGCTTTTCGCCTTGCCGGCAGGAACAGCTCCACCATGCTGGCTTTCCGCTCGGGCTTTCAGACTGTCGACGAAACCTGCACCGAGAAAACCACCCAGCCCCAGCTGAAGCGAATCACGTCGTGTGAAGCCATCGCATCGTTTTCGGTTGCTCATGATCCAATCCTTCAAACAGTCAGTTCTGCCATTGTCGTTGTTCGTGGAGCGAACAACAACAATCTTAATTCTGAAACACAAACTCGGCCGAGTTCACCATGGCCCACATCAGATCCTCAATGACCTGACGTCGCACGGCTCCTTCAGCGGCCAACAATTCTGTCACCAGCGCCGTCTCCTCGGCAGTCGGCTTGCGACCGAATACCCGAGCGTACAATTCGGCGGAAATCTGTTCTGCACTCTTTTCACTGTCGGCGAGCGACTTCGCGGTCCCACTGTCACTGCCAATGTCGCGATACAGTTTTTCTGAATTCATCAGGTGCAAACTCTGCACGACCGTTGAATCACTCATACGTTCACAAGGTGGATCCTGGTTCGGATCCGGACGACCAAAAGTGTCGAGGAACAGCGAGTCAGACCGATGAGTCCACAACTGCTTGGCGGACGAATCCGGCGGCATCGCATCAAATTCCTGTGGAACACCTGTCACCAGCGATACGGCATCCAGCAAAACTTCCGCCCGCAGCCGATGACGGTAATGGCGAGAATAGTTTCGCGTGTCGGATAGATTCGTTTCGTTCGGCAGTGAACTGAGCTGATAAACGTGCGAATTGGCGACGACCCGAATAAGCTCAGTGAGGGAAAAACCGGAGTCTCGGAAGTGTTCGCCGAGGGCCTTCAGCAGCGGACCATTCGTCGGAGGATTGGTTGCTCTCAGATCGTCCACGGGTTCCACAAAACCGCGAGCCAACAGATCGGCCCAGACTCGATTGGCCATCACTTGCGCGAAAAAATGATTGTTGGGCGACGTGATCCAGGCGGCGAGCGATTCGCGCTGATCCTGTCCTTCCACGACTGGCGGTGCTTCACCAAACAGAGGCCGTGGCTTCATTGTGGCACCGGTCACCGGATGCGTCACACTACCACTGGTTCCCGTGAAGACAAACTCTTCCGAACCTGAAATGGGGGCTGAGATGCCTGTGCCCTTGCGACCAATCTTTGAGAAGTACGCCGCAAAGCTGTAGAAGTCGTCCTGCCCCCAGACCTCAAACGGATGATGATGACACTTCGCACAGTCAAGGCGAACTCCAATGAAAAGCTGACTGACCAAAGTCGTCAATTCTTCCGGCTGACGACGATCACGAAACATCACCACAGAACCATCTCGGAAAGTGCCACCGCGAGCCGTCAGCAGTTCGCGAACAAACTGATCCCATGGCTTGCGATCATGAAATGACTGGCGGATCCAGTGGTCGTAGTTAAACGTGGCCTTGATTCCCACATGGTATGGGTTCGGCCGCAGGAGGTCGGCCCACTTATTGGCCCAGTGATCGGCGAACTCGGGTTCCTGAAGCAGGCGGTCCACAAGTTTTGAGCGTTTGTCGGCGGATGTGTCTGCCAGAAACGCATTGACTTCATCCAGTGTCGGAATGCGACCGCTGATGTCCGTGGTGGCTCGCCGCAGAAACGTAGGATCGTCGCAGACTGGTGAGGGTGTAATATTCAGACGCTGAAGCTTCTGCCAGACAAGTTCGTCGATGAAGTTGTTTCGCGGCAACTGAGCGTAAACTTCTGCGGGCATGACTTCCGGTCTTGGAATCATCACGTCACAAACGGCAATCTGGCCCATGAATCTTGCCATGATCGCGGCGTCACCTGTGATCTGCCCGGCGGTGACAAGTCCGTTCTCATTCACCGCAGCAACTGGCGCCTCGTTGGACTGAAATGCAGTCAGTCGCGTGACATCACGTTCGGCACCATCCGAATACTTCGCCGTGACGGTCAGGACCTGCGTCTGGCTCGCCGCCAGCACCAATGAAGGAGGCGACACTTTGATGGACTGCAGTGTCGGGGCGTTGGGCGCTTTTCGTGGCATACCCTGACGCACCCAGTTGACCATTGTCTGGTACTCGGGGCTATCCACTTCCAGCCGTTTGCCTCCGCCATGCGGAGTCTTGCCGGCGGGCTTGGCAATCAGCAGACTGTTTTCAGGAGCACCCGGGAACACGCGGCGACCGCGACCTTCCTTTGCGATCGCGTCGTAGTCCTGCTGCCCGTCAAATCCGAGCAGTGAAAGCTGAAAGCCACCCTGCCCTCGCGCTTTGCCATGACAGGGACCGCCGTTGCACCCGAATCGAGTGAAAATCGGCTGCAGATCGTTTTCAAAGTCTACGATCGCCGGCTCTTCCGCGCGCAGTCTGGAAACTGGCGAAACGCTAAATGTCACCAGAGTGACAGCAATCAGAAATCTGGCAGATCGACGTGACACGGCGTTGCTCAGCTTTCAGAGGAAGGAATATCGGAGGAAATCGGCGGGGATAACGTCAACGGGGCTTTGCAAACTAACAAATTATCGGCTTCTTTGTCACGCGCAAACCTGCCGTGAACCACGTTTCCGCGAATTTGCCGACCGCCGCCAGAGCCGAATAAGAACATCTGGCCACCATCACAACACACTAAACTCAGGACAACATCTGCCCTGCCGAGCTCCCATGCGGTGACTGACTCCTCTCCGATGGTAGTCGATTTAACAAAGTAGACCTCACTCTCCGAGTGAGGCAAGCCGCTAAACGCGGCCCTTGGCATTCGTCACTCAGAGAGTGACGGCTACTTTAATCACTAAGCGACGGCTATTGGCTTACTGCCCCCGCGCCGCCCGTTCTCTCAATTGCGTCCACGTGATAATCTCAATTCCGATCTCCTCGATCTGTTTTTTCACCTCAGTGTCCATGAAAATCCGAGTATCGTCGCCTCGTAAGAAATGGCTGCCGGTGATGGCCTGAAGCTCGGCATCGTCGTAGCCACAGTGAACGATCATCTGCGTCACGCCAGGCTTCAAATCACGAAACGTCTGAAGGTATCGCTGCTGGCGTTCCGCGTGATCTTTGCCTGAACCTCCTCTTTCGATCGATGCAGGTAACCGTCCTTGTCGACAAGCGTCGGCACATTGTCGCGCCCTGCGACGGGCCCCCAGCGGTAGGAACCAAATTCCGAATTCAGAGTCAGATGAATTCCAAAATCTTTTTCCGGATGCTGACTGGCCCATTCCGCAAACTCCGGAAACCACGGGCAGGGAACCATGATACTGCATGAGGAAACGAAACCCTTTTCCATGGCATCGATAGTTGCGCGGTTCACCGAATGACTCATCCCCGCGTCATCGGAATGAATAATCAACGACCGCCTGGCCACAGCAGCCTCGGGCTTTTCGGCTGATTTTGCATCCTGGGACACCGCCACGATCGAAGTCAGAAGAACAGCAGCCATGCTGGCAATCACTACCGAATGAGGGCGGAAACACGGGCGTTGCAACGAATTAAACATAACACCGTTCTTTGAAGGAGATCGTCTTCGTCACTTGTCCGAATTCCTGAGCCAAAGGGTGGTGAAAAAGACGTCGCTCTGCAATCGTGTCTCACACAAATCCACATTCCATCCGGGCCAACGATAAAGCCCTGCCGTAGTTGGTCTTCCCCGAGACCAAATCTGAACGCTTAATCCTGTGACTCCTTTTCGTCGCTGATTACAATCTCGCCGATACTGACAAAGCTGACACTCGCAAAGCCGACCCGGGCAAAATTGCGTTGCTGGAGAAACTCCCCTGACTGTTCCATCTGACGACACCTCTGGTTCCATCACAATTCCTGCAGTGGAGGCGTGCCATACGCACGGAGAATGCTCAGAAGACGCGGGCTGCCATGCGGACGCATGCGACTCGAAAGCTGGTTCCGCGATCCCGGAAATCGAGGCGTCGCTGCCACGGCAGACTCGCGTCAAAGCGTGGGAAGCCACCGAAGGACTCAGCAATCGACCGACTCGCGCCGATCTTCCCCCGGCACCCGATCGAATTCATCGTCGCTGGGATCGTTTTGTACGTCTGGTCGGTAACGAACAGGTTCGAACGCTGCTCGGTTCCCACGTCACGATTTTCGGACTCGGCGGAGTCGGAAGTTATGTGGCGGAAGCTCTGGCACGGTCGGCCGTGGGACGATTGACTCTGGTTGACTTCGACGATGTCTGCATTACCAATGTCAATCGCCAGCTGCAGGCGTTTCCTGCAACTGTTGGGCAGTCGAAAGCTCAGCTGCTGGCGGAACGCGTGCGAGCCATCCATCCGGAAGCATGGGTCGACCCTGTTCAGGCCTTTTATGAGGCTTCAACCTCGGACGCGCTTCTGACACCTCGCCCCGATTTCGTGGTCGATGCCATCGACAACGTCACTTCCAAAGTCCTGCTGCTGGAGACCTGCCTGAAGCAGGGCATTCCGGTCATCAGCATTACCGGTGCTGGCGCTCGACTGGATCCCACTCAAATCCGCGTCGACGATCTTAGCCGCACCAAAGTCGATCCGCTGGCGCGCGTACTTCGAAAAGAACTGGCGAAACGCGGTTTCGGTGCCGATGGGCAGACAGGTCTGTCGGTTGTATTTTCCGAAGAGGAAGTTCGCCAGCCGGAAGTCCCCGAGTGGGATTTGGATAAGGGCTTTCAATGCATTTGTCCGCATCGAGCCGACTCACCCCACGCCTGTGAAAAACGGCGCGTGATCTATGGCACTGCCACGTTTATGACGGCCGCCTTTGCCATGGCAGCTGCATCCGTGGTGGTCAGGCGTCTGACCGGCCGAACCTGACAGAACCATCGCACAGGGACCAATCAATCACAGTCACGGCCCAACGAATTCCGTGGGCGAGTGGCCAGGCACAACTCACACATGGCAGATCTCCTATGAATCCTCAGCGAATTCTTGTCACAGGCAGTTCGGGCTTCTATGGCCGAGCCCTCATTGGAGCGATTCGTAAAGAATGGCCTGCCGCCAATATTCTGGGACTCGATGTTGTCGCCCCGATGACGGACGCTCCCGACACTTTCGAATTATGTGACATCACCAGCCCAAAATTGCGAGAACACGTCGTCTCGTTTCAGCCGGACACGATTCTGCATCTGGCGTTTGTTGTGAATCCCATGCGGGACGAAAACCGCATGCATCAGATCAACGTGGAAGGCAGCCGAAATTTACTGGCGGCAGCCAGCGCCGTGAAACCAGCACGCGTTTTTGTGGCTTCCAGCGCGACGGCCTACGGCGCGTGGCCCGACAATCCGGTCCCCATGTCAGAAGATCAGCCTCTGAGAGCTCGCACCGATTATCGCTACGCCAGCGACAAAGTTCAGGTCGAAAATCTGCTCAGCCAATTTTCTGCGGCTCACCCCACGATCACCGTCAGCTGGACCCGGCCCTGCATCATCTATGGCCCAGGGATGTCGAACTTTATGACACCGCTGTTTACGGTTCCGCCGATCCTGACACTGCCCGGTGGCGATAATCCGCAAATGCAGTTTGTGCATCTGGATGACGTCGCCGACGCCACGATCGCGATTCTTCGCGGCGATGCTCGCGGGCCCTTCAATGTGGCTCCGCCCGACTGGGTCACCATGAAAGACCTGGCGAAGATGAGCGGCCGTCTCGCGCTGCCGGTCCCCTTTGCGCTCTGCCGAGCGGTCACCGCCTGCTGGTGGGCTTTGCGACTTCCCATCTTTCTGTTCCCGGCTCCGCTGTGGAACTTTATTCAGTATCCATGGGTCGTTTCTCCCGAACGACTGACCTCGCAGCTGGGCTTTCAGTTTCGCTACTCAAGCGCGGATGTGATTCGGATGTTGCTCAGAGATGCCGGGAAGCTTCGAAAGTAACAGGTTTGGAAGTTCCCCGGAAATGGCAGGCGACTTGAAGTGTGTGCTCAGGCCTCTGCACAGCGCATCGTCCAATCTTGATCTACATCACACGGGCGGAGGATCACTGTTTTTGCGGAAAGGGAAACGTGAAATGAACGCTGCGAACTTAAAGAACGAGTTGGTACCCCCAACAACGTGACGAATAGTTTTGCGCGAAATGAAGTGCGCAACGGCATTAATCGTTGAAAATCACGAGGTCTTGCTGTCGGCAAGTGGCACTCGGTCACTTCGCGTCCAAAGCTGCGGAGAAGGGGCAGCAGTTAGCCCCATGCGGCAGTTTTGACGTTGCGCTATTCAAGATTGCGGAGGATCAAAGGTGCGAAAACAAGGGGACTTATCATAACCCGACGCGTCAGCGAGGGATTTTCCGAAACGCCGGCAATACGCCAAAACTCAATCCCTCACTGACGTGTCGGGTTGGGATCCTTGCATTCACGCAACTTCAAAATGCGGCAGCGTCCTGGCATGGATCCCAGCACGTCGAAAGCGACACCACGCACCATTCCTGATTGCGGCTACAGATTGAAATCGTTGTCGGCCATCGGGCTGTAGTTTTCGAATCGCATGTATTCCTTGCGCCAGGTCAGCCTGATAATCCCGGTCGGACCGCTGCGGTGTTTGGCCACAACAATTTCTGCTTCGCCCGGTCGATCCTCGGGGTCGTAAGCATCTGGGCGGTGCAGGAACATGACCATGTCGGCATCCTGCTCGATGGCCCCACTCTCGCGCAGGTCGGCAAGGCGAGGCCGCTTGTCTTCGCGCAGTTCCACTCCGCGATTCAGCTGAGCCAGCGCGATCACAGGAACCTTCAGTTCCTTCGCCAGAAACTTAAGCCTTCTTGAGATCTGAGCAATCTGCTGTTCACGCGGAGCATTCTTTTCATCAGGCTCAATGAGCTGCAAATAGTCAATGATGATTGCACCGAGCGGTGCCTTGCGATGCAGTCGTCGGGAAAGAGCGGCCACCTGAGTCATTGTGCGGCCGGGCTTGTCATCAATGAACAAAGGCAGCCGAGCCAGATCGTCCGAGGCACGCACGAGAAGATCGTGCTGGGCTTCCGTCAGATTACCGGCTCGCAGGTCATGGCCGTTAATGCGGGCTGTGATGGCCAGAAATCGTTCGGCCAGTTCCAGATTGGACTGCTCCAGACTAAATAGCAAAATGCTCTTGCCCGATTTGCGGGCCATGGCTTCGGCCATGTTACACACGAGCGCGGTTTTGCCCATACTCGGACGAGCGGCAAGAATAATTAGTTCGGTCGCCTGAAATCCCGTAGTCTGGTGATCGAGGTCCGTGAAGCCGGTGGTGATTCCGGTAACATCGCCCACCTTCTGCAATCGCTCATCAAGGCGATTGAAGGTTTCCATCAGGATGTCGCTCATCGCGATACTGGCGGCCGTGCCCTGCTCTTCCAGAATGCTGAAGACGCGGCGCTCCGCGCGCTGCAGCAGGCCCTCAACGTCCTCGGCTGCTTCGTAACACTCGCTGAGAATTTCCGTGCAGGCGTAGATCAGACTGCGCTGCATCCACTTTTCACGCACAATGGTCGCGTAGTAGCGAACGTGGGCGGCGTGAGGTACAGCTTCCAGAACTTCGCCCAGATAGGCGGCCCCGCCGACGGCTTCAAAATCTCCACGACGGACAAGCTCTTCCGCCAGCGTGATCGCGTCAATACCTCGCACGCCGTTCTCATACAGCCGCTGAATGGCGGCATACATTTTCTGATGGGCGTCGCTGTAAAAGTGCTCGGCCTTCAGCGATTCCCCCACTTCGTCAATCGCTTCATTCATCAGCAGAATACTGCCGAGAACTCCTCGCTCTGCATCCAGATTCTGCGGGGGAAGTCTCAGCTTGTCATCAGCCATACGATGTGACTCCCTTGTGACACTGACAAAGCCAGGAATCGTGTTCTGATTCTCAGAGTGAATGTCGAGGACCGTCGATGCAGAAACCCGGCTTCTGCTGAAAGCCGGGTTTCTGAGATTCATCCGAGAAAAAATCCTCAGACAAAATGCCTGAGGACTCAGTGTGTTTGCGCAGTGTGTAGAATCACTTCTGTGCATCGTGATTGCCGGCGGAGGCCTAGCCGCTGGTTGCGGACGGCACAACCCAGACTTTGACTTCGGCATTGACCTTCTCGTGGAACTTCAGTTTCACGGTGTACATACCCAGTTCCTTGATCGGACCATCAAGACGAACATTCTCAGCCTCAACCGGATGACCGGCGGCCTTCAGAGCTTCACTGATATCGCGAGCTACAACTGAACCGTACAGGTGGTTGTCGGAGGTTGCGTGCGCTTCGATTGTCGCGCTGTACTTGCTGACGGCGTCGGCAATTCGCTGGTACTGCTTCATGCGACCCACTTCGATCGCAGCAAGTTTTTCCTTGTGCTTTTCGACCATCCGCTTGTTCTGGTGCGTCGCGGGTGTGGCCTTCCCCTGTGGCAACAGGAAGTTGCGGGCATATCCCGGCTTTACCTTCACGATTTCGCCACGTTGGCCGAGATTTTCAACATCGTGGACGAGGAGCACTTCCACGTTGCGTGAGCTTGGTTGAGCTATACGAGCCATCGAACCCAATTCCTTATTCGCCATTCCTGATTTGCATTCACTGACACAACCGGACAGATGAGCAAATCAATCAAACTGTAATTCGTATGTTCCGGAGACGCCTCAGAAAGGAACCTCGTCGCCTTCACTCGAAGGCATATCATCATAAAACGACTGATCAGGAGTTCGCCCCGAATCAGCATCCGCAAACCCATCATTTGCACGAGATGTCGGAGCCGCCGGACGCGCGGCGCCCGTTTTCGCCGGTGGATTTCCACCACCAGCCGCCGGAGCACCACCCTCAGAACGACCTCCCAAAAGCTGCATCGTGTCGGCCACAACCTTCAGCTTCGATCGCTTCTGCCCTGTGTCTTTATCGTCCCATTTATCCTGATGCAGGCGGCCTTCAACCAACACAGGCCGACCTTTGGCAAGGTACTCACCTGCGATCTCAGCTGTACGGCCCCACAACGTCACATCAATGAACGAGACTTCTTCTTTTCGTTCGTTGGATCTTTTGTCCGTCCACTGATAGTTCACAGCCAGTGTGATGTCACACACGGCTGACCCACCGGTAGTGTAACGCACTTCAGGATCTCGAGTCAGATTGCCGACAAGTATGACTTTATTGAATGAGGCCATAAGTTGCTCCAATCCGGGACGATAAGGCCGGGACAGACTGCCAAACCCGACTGCCGCTCTTAACGATCAGTGACTCTTGATAAAGACCTATTCGTCTTCGAGTGCATCAACTGCCGGAGCTGGTGGCGTGTTGTCAACAGCATGCGAAACAACTTCACCAATGATGGCCGCGACAGTCGCATCAAAGATGCTCTGCGAATGTGTCAGAACCATCTGGCGAACGATCGTCTCGCTCAGCTGACACTGACGAATCAGCGTCTTCATGCCCGAACCGGGCATCGTGAAGCACACGATGTAATGAAGACCCTTCTTCATCCCGTTGATTTCGTAAGCCAGCTTGCCGTCCTGCCATGGACGATGAGCAACAATGGTTGCCCCTGCCCTTTTCAGGACCGCCAGAATCTCATTGGTGACGCCATCCGGGTCCATAGCAAACTTGCCACTGTCGACCAGGAACATGCCTTCATAAAGGTGCTCTCGCACCGGTTTTTCTGCTACGACTGACACGGAACTGCTGCTCCCTCTGGGGCGGACCTGAAACCAGACTGGCTCAGGTAAAAAGAACCGACACGCTGTCCGATAAAGCCGGACGCCGTGCCCACAAACTACCCACAAACACTAATCTTCAGACGACCGATTGAACCTGTTCATGGTACTGGCAATCCCATCTGCAACCCAACACTCAATGGAGTCGGCTGCCAGTTTTGCCATTAACTCTGCTTCACTTCGCTCTTCGGCTCGAAACCGAGCCAGAACCCACGTCGCAGCATCCATACTTCCCGGCGGTCGGCCGACTCCCAGACGAAGCCGAGGAACCTGTTCAGTTCCCAGTCTCAGCAGAATATCTGCCAGACCTTTCTGACCGCCTGAAGAACCACCGGCACGCCATCGAAGCCGTCCCAGTGGAAGATTCATATCATCGCAAATCACAACCACGTCTTCCGACGCGATTTGATAGAAGCGAGCAATCTGCTGAACAGATTCCCCGCTTCGATTCATATATGTCATCGGAGTGACGAGAAGCACTTTCCCCAATGAAGGGAAGGCCTCTCGGATCTCCGCCTGAAATTTCAACTGCGGCTTGCCGCATTGCCAACGCTGAGCCAGTTCGGCAATGACATCGAAACCAACATTGTGACGAGTCCCGAAATACTGAGAACCAGGATTCCCAAGCCCCACCACAATCTTCATCGCCACTACACCGCCTTGCGAGGATCGTAAAGTTCAACGATCACTTCATCGGCAACCGTAACAAGCTGAGAATGCTCAGGCAGCTGCAGATCGGAAGCCTTAACGGCGTCACCAATTCGCAGACCACCAATTCGAACCACAACAGACTTCGGAATTCGATAGTCCGGGCAGTTCAACGAAACCTTCTTATGGAACTGACGAATCGCTCCGCCGTCCTTCAAACCAAGCGGCTCGCCGCGCAGTTCCAGAGCAACGTCGAGAGTCACACGCCCATTCGGATCAACACGGCGAAAGTCCAAATGCTGAACTTCGGTACTGAAGACGTCCCACTGAAGCTCCTGTACGACAGCCTTGTCTACTTTCCCATCGAGCTCAACATCCACAACGGAAGATCGCGTTGCGACAAGCTTCTCAACTGTTTCACCACAAACAGAAACCGACTCGCCCGGCTGACCAAGACCATAAATATTGGCTGGCACTCGCCCAGAAGCACGTAGACGCTTTGCGTCTACTGAACCGAGCTTTGACCGGCGTTCCGCCTTCACCAGAAGATCTTCCGACATCTGCGATCACCCTGAATCAAGAACCGAATAAACTCTGATTAACGCCGCAACAATAAACTCCGGCTGATTTTGCCGATTCTATGAAGCGCACGATCTTTCAATGCCTGAATTTCGACCGAAACGCGGCAACTCCCAAAGCCTTTTTGGTGCGCCTTTGCCAATTGCCGGTAATGCCTCTTCACGAAGACTACCTGCACCACAACCTAACAATCAGGCTGCCAAAGCCGTTTCAACCGCCGAGAACTGCGCGCAGCAATCGCACCGCTGTTTTTCGGAAACGGGGCAGCATATCGTCGACCAAACTAACGTTCAACTGCAGAAAGGCCTGTTCGCTGAGATTCGTTGACCCGGAAATTGCCAATCTTCTCACGAACACCCTCATTACAGACCATTTGCGTTGGATTACGCTTCTATTCTGCCCGGATCGGATCTGGTGATTACTTTTTGTTCTTCCCGAAAAAGCGCCGAATATGAAGTTTCCTGCCTCACTGCTCCGGAAATGCTGGTTTCTGGCGGGCCCCACCGCTTCCGGAAAATCGGGGGCGGCGGTCGTTCTCGCCCAGGAACTTGGGGCCGAAATTATTTCCCTCGATTCCATGGCCATTTACCGTGGCATGGACATCGGAACCGCCAAACCCTCGCTGGATGAGCGAAATCGGGTGCCCCATCATCTGGTCGACGTAGCCGAGCCGCATGAAGAATTCAGCGTGACCGACTTCGTCCGCCTGGCCGCGGAGGCCGCATCGGACATCGCCGAACGAGGCCGGACGCCCCTTTTTGTCGGTGGCACCGGCCTTTACCTTCGGTCCGTGCTGCGTGGAATCTTCGAAGGCCCAATGCCCGACTGGGAACTCCGAAAATCGCTCGAGCAACAGGCTGTCCAGAACGGCCCTCAGTGGCTGCTCGATTGTCTGGCCGCCTGCGATCCGATTACGGCTGGTCGCCTGCATCTGAACGACATGCGCCGAATTATCCGCGCCATCGAAGTCTTCAGACTCACCGGAAAACCGCTGTCCCAGGACCAGCACCATCAGCCGTTGCCTCCCCATGAGCGGCCCCGGGCCGTTGTCTGGCTTGAGCCGCCTCGTGATTGGCTGCGAGATCGCATCGATCGCCGAATCGATCAAATGCTGCAGGCTGGCTGGCTGGAAGAAAGTCGCCAGCTCATGTTGCGGAACCCGCCACCGTCGCGAACCGCCTGCCAGGCGCTGGGTTACCGGGAACTGATGGATCACCTGAACGGCCTGATGACTCTGCCAGCCGCAGTCGAACAGATCAAGATTGCAACGCGACAGTTCGCCAAGCGACAGCACACGTGGTTCCGCAATCTGAAAGAATGCTGCTCGTTGCCCATCTCGGGAACTGAATCGCCCGAATTGCTGAGCCGCCTGATCCGCCAACTGGGCGCAAAGAGCAACGGCCACCAGGAGCAGTAACCCTTTCTTCGCGCGGATCAATTCGACAACCGGCCATCCGGAGTCGCAATTGGGCGTCAACTCCGGAGACCAACGAAAAAACGGCCGCGCTGATCAACAGCACGGCCGTTTCTGTTCTGATTCCGGCAAGCATTACACCGCCTGCGATATCAGCGAACGAGACTCTAGCCCGCGTAGTACGGGTGAGAGGCAGTGTCGCGCTTTGCCAGCACTTCTTCTACATTTGGCTCGTTCTTCATGGCTCGTTCAATCGCCAGCTTGGTGGCTTCGTAGTTGTACTGATAGATCTTCTTGTCATCATCAGCGTCCCAGTGAATGAACACGCCGCAGATGATAACGAGATTCTCAGCCTGATCCTGTGGGATCGCGCCAGATTTGACACAGTCTGCTACAGCATCAGAAACAGCCTTCTGAGCTGGGCCGAACATCTGGACAGCCTGTTTTGCACCCTTGATCGTAACCTTGGTGACCATCACGGTGGATGGCTTTACGGCCAGGTTTGGAGTTCCAGCAAGCAGGTTGCTGAATCCCTGCTTCTGGCTTGCCAGTGCATTTGCGAATGCATTTCCTACCGGGCCGGCCTTATCACCAATCAGGAGGTCGATGTGGGCAATTTCATTGCCATCACCAACCAGTGCTTCACCAACAAACATCGACATTTCTTAAATCCTTTGCAAAAACCAGTCGAACCAAAAACCAGCGACCGCAGACAAGTTGAAGTCATGCGATCCCGCCAACAGGCCCTGGAACACACGAACTTCCGAGCCACACTTTGCAGTTGTCTGCGGAAGCAGCAAAGCCGCTGCTTCTGCAATGGGGTGCCTGTGTTGTGGACAAGGTCGCCTTAAAAAGTGAACAATACGCGAATGCGTGAAATCCCCACAAAGGGGCAGTCCCTGCTTCCCGCTTGTTCATTCTTTGATCAGGATTGCGACTTTTGGCCTCATCTTCAACCGACCTGAAGCCGGAGTCCTCAACTTCGCTCGAACAAGACATAGTTAAGCCGGTCCGCACCGTCCGATCCATCCTCCTTGTCGGGGCCAGTGTCCGCAGTCTGGCCGAATCGGCTATCAACGCTGGCCTCAGGCCGCTCTGCGTGGATTTCTTTGAAGATTCCGACCTTTCTCAACTGCTGGCCCACGGACGCGGACGCTTTCTCGGTCGAATCCGGTCGTTCACGGACGTGCCCCAGCTGACTCATTCCGTCCGTGCATCGGTTCCTTTACTCTGGGCGGGCGGGCTGGAAAATCACAGCCCCGTTCTTCGCGCTCTGGCCCAGCGTCGGTCGGTCATTGGACCAGATCCTGACACACTCGACCGGCTCCGGGCTCCGGCGAACCTGTTTCAATGGCTGACTGACGCAGGTCTGGCTTCGCCGCGTCTGGCCACAATGGCGTCTGCCGATTCCCACTGCGACTGGCTGCAAAAGCCCTTCGCCGGTTCCGGCGGACTGGGCATCAAATCGCATTCCGGTGCCTATGTTCCTTCACCCGGCCTGCCTTCGCTCAGCCGGCAACTCCCCTCCTCGCCAAAGGAGTACCTGCAGGAATATATCGACGGTGTTCCGATGTCGGCCGTGTTCTGCTCGAACGGGAGCCGCACGGAGCTGATCGGTTGCTCCTTGCAGTTGATCGGATGGCGGAGCCTGGGCGCGTCGGACTTCCTGTTCTGCGGAAATGTGGGCCCCGTCCATCCCTGCGATGCTCTGACCCGCCAGCTTCAGTCGGCGGCCAACAAGGTCGTCAGCCAGACGGGACTGCGAGGTGTCTTCGGTCTCGATTTCATGCTGCGTCAGGGTGTTGCCTGGTTTTTGGAAGTCAATCCGCGACTGACCGCTTCACACATGCTGTTTGAATCGCCTGGATGCTCTACCGGCCCCACTCGAAATCTCGTCCGTCAGCATTTGGCCGCTTTTGGCTGGCGGCCTTCAGAGCCAGCGACGAAACGCGCCGGGTGGCGGTGGTCTTCGGAATCCTGCGCGTCCCTCCAGACGCGGTTCATCCTTTGGGCCCCTGACGAAATTCGGATTCCCGGCGATGCTTTCCCAACTCACGCATCCGCTTCCGAAATGTATCGCCTCGCGGACGTGCCTCCACCCACGACAACCGTTCCGGCCGGCATGCCAATCTGTTCCGTCCACGTGGTGGCAGATTCCCGCAGCCTGCTTGTGAAATCTGTCCAGCAGCTTCACCCTTCCACATTTTTGTCGCAACGATTCTCATGGCCTGACATCAGTCAGCAACTGGCCCTGCTGTTGGATCGCTTCGAACGGAACCTCGTGGCGCGGCCGGAAATATCCGCGCCGAAGGGATGACGGCGTTCCCGGTGAAACTGCACAGTTGCAGACGGGAGGGAACTCCCTGAAATATAAGCACCCATTGGTAAGTTTTGGGGCATTACAATCGATTGCGCAAACAGTATCCGGAGACTGACGTCTCGCGGCTCGCCGAGTTCCAGGCGAGCGGGGGACATTAGTCCCCTGATTGTGATTCCTGCGATTTTGCCATTTAACTTGTGCATGGGTGCTTATTGGCCAGTTGCATGACGATCTTGAAAGGTGAATGCTGCTGTGCCGACAAACCGAAAGTCACCTCCGGCGAGTTCTTTCGCCATGCCATGATCACTTGACGCCTGAAGACTACGCTGGGCTGGGCTGCCTGAGTATAACACGCTCAACAGCTTCTCGGTGACAATGTGCGCACGCAGTTGGCTCACCACCTTGTCCACAGCCAACCAGCCCACAGTCGACTGGGTCTTACAGATCGATGTCGATCCCACCATGGCCTGTCGCCTGCTTCCGCCCCCATTTCCTGCCCCTCAATTTTCCTGCCAATTGATGGAGATCCGCACATGAATTCCCCTCGCCCCCTTTCTCGTCGACGCTGGCTGGCGACTTCTGCTGCCGCGGCTGCCGGATCATCACTTTTCACAACCGCTGCACAGGAAAGCGGGCGGCTCTTTGCGCAGGATTCGCAGCCAGCCGGCGAGAAGTGGGAGTCGCTTATCGGGCGAGAACCAAAATTCGTGACCGGAATTCTGACGACCTATTTCAAAGGATCACACTCGGACGTGCTCATCGGGCGGTTGCTTGAAGGCTGGAAGATGGATGGCGGTCCGAGTCCGGCCCTTAAACTGTCGTCGCTCTATATCGATCAGACGGTCAAAACAGAGTTTGGACGCGAGCTGGCAAAGAAATTTAACATCCCGATCTTTGACACGATTGAGGGCGCTGTGACTGTCGGCACAAACGGCATTCCCATCGACGGTGTGCTCAGTATCGGTGAGCACGGTGACTATCCTCGCAACGAATTGAAACAGGATCTGTATCCCCGTCGGCGATTCTTTCAGGAGATTACCGACGCGTTTCAGAAGTACGGCAAAGTGGTGCCCGTCTTCAACGATAAACATCTTGGCCCACGCTGGGAGGATGCGCTCTGGATGTACCAGCGGGCTCAGGAGCGGAAGGTTCCATTCATGGCGGGCTCGTCGCTGGTTGTGGGTTATCGAAGCCCGGATTTAACTGTTCCGCTGAGTTGCGACATTGAGGCCGCAGTCGCTATTGGCTACGCGGAACTCGATCGATACGGGATTCACACGCTTGAGTTTCTGCAGTGTATGGTTGAAAAACGCAAAGGCGGCGAAGTGGGTGTGAAATCCGTCCAATGCCTGACCGGCGACGAGATCTGGAAGGCTGTTGACGCTGGGCTTGTGGATCAATCAGTTCTGAACGCTGTCGCCGATGTCTCCAAAAAAATCCCGGGGGCCGAACTGCGTGCCTCCCGGGCTTCCGATGCCATGTTTCTGATCGAGTACAACGATGGCCTGAAAGCCGCAGCGTTGATGCTCAGCGGTTTCGTCGAAAGCATCAGCGCCGGTTTCAAACTGCGAGGACAGCCGCCGGTTGCCGCTCAGGCCGAAGAAAGGACCGTGCCTCGCCATCCACACTTCGGATTCCTGCTGCATGCGATCGAGCGAATGATTCACACCGGCCGGCCTTCCTACCCGGTTGAACGGACTTTGCTCACGGCCGGGATTCTTGATCGAGCTCTGACTTCACGCTCTTTCAACGGAAAGCGGCTCGACACGCCGGAACTGGCGATTGCGTATCAACCCAACGATTATCCCCACGCCCCCAACCCGCCATTGCCGCTGTAATCCGCGGGACGCCGAACAGTTCGCCTCGATCACGACAGCAAAGCGACGTCGATCACGGCTGTTGTCGTATGAGTCTGGCCGGGCTGCAGGACGACCGACGCTGAGCCAGTATTGGCTGTTTCGATGCAGACCATCTCGGGCCATTCATGATCGCCGAAGTCCGCCATTCGGATGCTCTTGTCGATCCATGGATTCCAGACCACTGTCGATTTTGAACCCCATTTGCTGACCGTGACTTGTCGCCCTTTCAGCCGATCAATCAAAACGCAGGACCCGTTGTCCTGATGATACACACGGTCTGTTTCTCCCGTGAACTCGACCGGAACACCGGTCGCCGCTTTTTCCGGGGCCTGATCGAGCTTGTCGATGAAGCCGCACTGTTCAAGGCCGGCGATGGAGATTCGATGGACATCGCCGACTGCGAGATACGTATGCAGTGCGTCTTCAAAACGATGGACCGTCCCCGCAGCAACCGACAAATGTGTTGTCAGCGACATCGTGAGGACACGTCCAATCTGCACGCGATACTGAACCACGAATGGCTGAATGTCGGCTTCCAGAGTCAGTGCTATGCCGCCATCGTCGCTTATGCCTGCCTCGACGAGTGTCCATTCGTGAATCCGCGCATAGCCGTGAGCTGGCTTTGATGCATCCGAAGGATGAGGCCCAAACCACGGAAAACAAATGGGCACGCCGCCCCGGATCGACTTATCGGCGGCAAAGTTTGAGGCGCGGCTCATCCACAGGACGGGCGCATGACCGGCCGGATGCCATCCCGTCACGTGGGCTCCGTGAAGATAGAGTTCCCCACTTGCGAAAGGCGTCAGGATGACCGCTTTGGTCAGGCCACCTGAACCCTCTTCGAAGGTCAGGCCCGGAATCGAAAAACGATCGGTGAGCTGTTGAGATGTTGCAGGCATCGTACGGCTTGTCCGCATGTCAGACTTTAACCACCACGGCACTCGCCTGGCCCATGCGGGTCACGCTGGTCTTCAGGAAAATACCATTCGTGGTCGTCTGGTGTTCGCCATGGACAACGCTCAGAGGCGACTCCGAGTCTGGTGTGGAATAATTCAGAGTCTTTGGAATCACACCGTGCTGCAATGCCAGCAGAGACGCGGCAATTTCACACAGTCCGGATCCGCTGCCAGCGCTGCCCATGTAGCTTTTTATGGCTGTGACAGGCACGCTGTCCACATGACTGCCCAGCAATCGACGCAGGCCGGATGCTTCATAAAGATCGCGACGCGGATGGCCCGAAGCACACGCATTCACATGTCCCAGATCCCCAGCCGAAATACCAGAACGCGCCATGGCTGCACTCGCAGCCTGATAGACAGCGCTCGCCTCGTCAGGATGTCCGTCACGACCGACAACAGTACTTGAACCGCAACCAAGGAGCGTTCCCAGAATTTTTGCTCCGCGAGCTTCCGCGTGTTCTCGAGCTTCAAGAATCAGCGTGCATGCCGCTTCGGAAAGTGCTTCACCCGTACGCCCGTTGTCGAAAGGACGGACGCGGCTTTCCGCAGGTCCCGACGCCAGCACATCCCAATGATTGTAGTGGCATGCCTTCACGGTCTGAATTCGAGTCCCGGTTACCCCGGTGATCATCACGTCCGCCCGGTTGCGTCGAATCGAGTTGGCCGCTTCGGCAACGACCAATCCGCCTGATGCTTCATCATGGGTGATGGAGTTGTTCGGTCCCCGTGCGTCGACGGCGATTCCGATGTGGCAGCCCGGCATGTTCGGCAGATAGCGGAGCAGCCACAGTGGTTCCATGCCGTCGAATCGGCCCGCACCCCATTTGTCATAATCAAAGATCGCCTGGCCGGACGATCGATCGCTGGCTTTCATCACGGCATCCAGCAACGCATCGGGCGGAGTCGACATCAGATTGGCACCGAAGTCCACACCAATGCGATCGGGTGCCACTGCGCCGGCGGCAAGCCCTGCGTCTTCCATCGCTTGAAGCGCCGAGGCGACGCCCATCTGAATTTCGCGGCACATCACCTTCAGACTTTTTCGCACTGTCTTCAGGTGCACCTTCTTCGCGGTCTCGTCGTTGAAATCAGAGACTTCGCCGCCGATGCAGTCGGGCGTTCCAACATAGGAAGCCAGTTCAACCTTTTTCAGGCCCACACGACCGTCGGAGAGACTGGACCAGAAGGCTTCGCGGCCGATTCCAAGCGGTGAGATCAGGCCGATTCCGGTGATAACAACATCACGAGCAGATGTATTGGACATGCAGAAAAGCTCTATCTGAACGAAGAGCGGTCTGGCCATGCTCATGCCCGAGCCGATCTCATTCGACACGTGCAGTTCGCATTGCGACACACGATCGAAACAAGAGACAGCACGGTTACGAAACGGGACCCAGCCGCTTCAAACAACAGAAGTCTGACCGGCAGTACGCTGCAGATCAGTTTCCCAACAATCTCGTCCCCACGAATTTGTCGGTTTTCCGAGCGGAACAGTTTAACAAGCCCCCTCCCTCAATACTGCGCGGACCGAAGAATTTAGGCGAAGTGAGGAAGAACGCCGGACAACCCCGCATAACACCCATCTTTTTGCGAAAACCTTGCGGTTGCCCACGAGAATTCCACCCTTCAGATCGTCGGTCCCCTCCCCGTCCGGTATCCGTAAATACCAGAATCGCCCCATACCATCTCTGCTCTATTGGTCAGGCGACCGGCTCTGGATCGAAGAAATGGATGGTCAGCGGATAACGCCAAAGCGTTCCGCGACTGGCCTGAATCGCTCCAATGACCGGAAAAAGGATGTTCAGACCAGCCAATACAAACAGCATCGGGATTCCAATCACAATCATGCAGGCCAGTCCGGAAATTACCAGGTAAACCAGACTGCTGAGCATCCAGTTCACAATGACCAGCCCGTGTCGATTAGCCTCCCGCGATTCATCCTTGCTGATCAGCCACATGACAATTGGCGCCACGATTCCCACGCCGGTCCAGGTGAGCTACTGGGATGCGTGCATCAATGCGCACCACATCTTCTGGTCGACACCGCAGACCAGCCCTGCACTCGCACTCGCACTCGGCTGCTCTGATGAGGGGGATGCAAACGACTGCGGCGGGACTGAGCCGCCATTGATCACTGTCTGCTTCGCCAGCAGAAACTCCTCTGCGGAAAGTGCGCCCGAGTTTCGAAGCCGAATGAGCCGTTCAATTTCTTCTGAGATCATGCGTCTGTCCTCCACAAGCCAGCCAAGCCAGCCAAGCCAACCGGCCCAAACTCAGGCCAGGAAGTTCGTTCGTTTTTCGACTGAGGATCCTGGCACCATTCTACTCATTTTCCTCCCCGGAAAAATCAAAGCCCTGACCTCTGAAAAACTGCTGTCAGGGCCGTCTCAGACGCACATCAAAGGCTGCTATCCGTTCGCCTGGCCATCGACGGACCCTTGACTGTGTCATTCTGGTTTCTGGGAATTAGCAGAGAACGGCAGATTACGGCGGCTCCTGGAGACCTGCACCAAATCCGATTCGGCCGAATTGATGGGCCTGGAGGACCGCGGGCCCGCAAGGCAGCGGCGGTTGTTTTTCTCTATTCTGAAACCGGACCGGCCGATCATTCGCGGGCTGTTTTGAAATCCACATACCTCCGACACTACACTGTCAGCATCGCTTGTTGTCGTTTACCACAGCGGTCCCCTGCCCTAAGTGACTTTGTGTCTGTTGAGAAAGGTCGTTCGTCCATGGTGTCTCCGATTCGTGTTGCCGTGACAGGTGCTGCTGGCCAGATTGGTTATTCACTGATTTATCGCATTGCGTCCGGTGAGGTCTTTGGTCCTGACCAGCCCGTCATCCTGCATCTGGTCGAAGTGCCGCCAGTTCTGAAAGCCCTCGACGGCGTGCATATGGAACTCGACGACTGCGCGTTCCCCACTCTGGCCGGTGTTGTGAAAGCCGACAGTGATCATCTGGAGGACGGCTTCCGCGACTGCAACTGGGTTCTCTGCGTCGGCAGCGTTCCCCGCAAAGCCGGCATGGAACGCGGTGACCTGATCCGCATCAATGGTCCGATCTTCACCAGCACCGGCCGCGCGATCGCTGCCGCTGCGGCTCCTGACGTCCGGGTTCTGGTCGTAGGAAATCCCTGCAACACGAACTGTCTGATCGCGATGAACAACGCCAAAGGTGTTCCCGCCGATCGATGGTTTGCCATGACGATGCTCGATCAGAATCGCGCCACTTCACAGTTGGCACAAAAAGCCGGCGTTCCGAATGCGGCTGTGACCAACGTAGGCATCTGGGGTAATCACTCGGCCACCCAGTATCCCGACTTCTTCCACGCAAAAATCAACGGCAAGCCGGCGACGGAAGTCATCACGGACCATGAATGGCTCAAGGGCGATTTCATCTCCACCGTTCAGAAACGCGGAGCTGCAGTCATCGCCGCTCGCGGTGCTTCCAGCGCCGCATCAGCGGCAAATGCGGTTCTCGATACGGTGAAAGGCGTGATTCGTCCAACCCCTGCCGGCAGCTGCTTCAGCGCAGCCATCTGCAGCGATGGAAGCTATGGCATTGATGCTGGATTAATCACTGGTTTCCCTCTGGTCAGCGATGGCAAGAAGGTGTCGATGGTCAAAGGCCAGACACATAGCGAGTTCGCTCAGTCCAAAATTGATATCACGATCAACGAACTGCGTGAAGAACGTGAATGTGTCAAGGACCTGCTGAGCTAAGCCACAGAACGTGCGTGCGCAACTCGTATTTGCTCAGGCCCGGCTCTTCCAAAAGACGCCGGGCCTTTTCTTTGGATCTGGCCAGCAGCTTTTTGAAGTCGTGAGCCACACCACCGGCCAGCTGTCCAAAGGCCTCCATCTTCAGGGAATATCGCAACTCTTCTTCCTCTCGGCGGCGTGCGATAACTGCCGTCATTATTCCGAAAGCCGGGCTTCGTTACTATGATGCGGACCGTCTCAGGAAACCATCTGGCTGAATTTGTCTTTGCTCAGGTTCGACACGGCGTTATGTCCGGAACTTCGTCCCATTCCCAGGCCGACGCCGTCACACCTGGCGTTGGCTCTGATCCTTTTCCGGTCCCGCCCATTGACCCTCCATTGACAGCGGCCGTGGTTCGCGCGCTGTTCCTTGGCTTGCTGGCCGCTGTGACGTACTCGGTGGCCAACATGGCCCTGCGAGGCCTCTCGAAAACAAACGGCGGACCCGGCTGGGATATGTGGGTCGCCGGAACCAAAGCGTTTCCCACGTTTGCTGTCGCCGTTGTGCTCCTTTCAATCCGCAAATTTCGAGGCCAGACGACTTTTGCTGCCTGGGAGTTCGTCTGGCCAATCGCCGTCGCTGCTCTGTTCAATCAGATGGGCGGTAACTTCGCTTTTCAAATGTCTCTCCGAGCCCTCGGTCTGGCCATTTCTGTGCCGATCTGCTTTTCGTCCATCATCTGCAGCGGCGCAATCGTCGGCCGGATCCTCCTGAATGATCAGGTATCCCTTCGTACGGGAATCAGCATGGCCCTGATGATCGCTTCGATTTTCTTTCTGTCGACTGCGGCCAAATCACGCACTGCCGATGTACCGACTCTGTCTTCCCCGACGGAAGTCTTATCGGCGAACGCTGGCATCATACAACCGGCCGGCGCTTCTTCAACATCGCATCCCATGAGCGTTCCTATGGGTGTTGCTCTTTCGATGTTTTCGGGTCTGTGCTACGGCGTGACCGGCGTCTTCATTCGCAAAGCGGTCCGGTCACACATGCCGGTTGCCGCGACGCTGTTCATGTTCAGTGCGGCCGGATTTCTGGTGCTGTGTCCACTGAGCCTTCTGATGCTGCCTCTTCAAACAATTGCCGATACCACTCCGACCGAGTGGCTCACGATTGCGACGGCGGGAACATTTAATGCGATCGGCTTTTACGCGATCACACACGCCATGCGGCACCTGACCGTTAGCCGCGCGAACATCATCAATGCGTCGCAGAATGCGATGTGCGCCGTTGGTGCCGTGCTGGTATTCGGCGAAACTCTTTCTCCCATCGGCCTCGCCGGAATCGGCCTCACCATCGCCGGCCTGCTCGTGCTCGACCGCCGCTGATCCCGCAAACCGACCGCGGGTGAGACGACTAAACACGCCGATGCTGCCAGCATCTCAAGGTATGAAGCCCCAAAAACACCGACTAGTTCTAATTCTTTAGATTTTCAGCCTTGACGAGCCCTGGCCGCTTCAGCGAAACTCTAACGAATTAAAACAAACTCGATGGAGGCGTTACTTTATGGCTCGTCCGGCATCCGAACATCCGACCGAACTTGAGCTCAGCATTCTGAAGGTGCTGTGGCAGAACGCTCCGAAAACCGTCGACGAGGTTCGCGAAATACTCGCCGCTGCGGGACGTGAACTGAGTCACAGTTCCGTGATCACCATCATGAACATCATGGTCCGCAAGCAATATCTGAAGCGGGCCAAGAACGGGCGAGCGTTTGAGTTTACTCCACTGCTTGCCGAAGACACCGTTGGTCGCAGCATGCTGCAGGATCTGATGACTCGCGTCTTTGATGGTTCAGCGCAGTCGCTTGTGCTGCAGTTGCTGGAAACAGCAGACGTGGATTCCGAAGAGCTGGCCGCCATTCGCCAGCTCATCAACCGCAAGGCAAAGGAGCTGAATCAATGATTGTATTCACTCTGAATTCCACCCTCTGCTGGCAGATCACGCTGACTCTGTTTCACGTCAGCTGGTTGGGAGTGTTGATTGGTCTGATGGCCGCGATTGCCAGTCGAGCTTTCTCCCAAAAATCTGCCGCGGGGCGGTACTGGATTTACATGACAGCCTTGATGACGCTGGCCGCCAGTTTGCCGATCACGTTTGTTGTGATCCGAGTACTGGCAGAAGATAAATCGCCGCAAGCCGCATCGCCTCTGGTGCAGACATCGAATTTTAACACACCTGTAATCGACTCATCACCTTCTTCGTATCCGCCAGAATCTTCTGCCCGCGCGACCGCTCTGGCTTCGGAGCCTGACGCTGTCGTCACCGATGCTCAGGCATCTGCAACCCGTTTCTCATCCAATATTGCCGTCAGCCAACAGCTGCGTGAGCTGGCAAAGTCCGCTGCACCATTCGTCACGGTTGCTTATGTCATCGGTGTTCTTCTGATGTTGATCAAGCTGAGCATCGGTGTGCGAGTCACCCGTCGGCTGCGATCTTTCAGCGTTCCGATCTCTGACGTGGACCTTCTCGCTCGCATGGCCGAGCAGGCTCGAAAACTGTCTTTGCGATTTCAGCCTGTGATCGCCATTTGCGATCATGTGGCTGTGCCAATTGTCGTCGGCCTGCTGCGTCCGATGATTTTGATCCCCACTGCGATGCTCAGCGGGCTCACCACCGAACAACTCGAAGCCGTGTTGACTCACGAGTTGGCTCACCTTCGTCGAGGCGACCATATCGTTATCGTGGCCCAGCGAGTTCTCGAAGCGATCCTGTTCTTCCATCCCGTCACGTGGTATCTCAGTCGCCAGATTCACCATGAGCGAGAATGCAGCTGCGATGATCTCGTCGTCTCCATCGGCCGCGATCGTGTTCAGTACGCTCAGTCTTTGCTGCGTGTGGCAGAACTGAACCAATCGACTATCTCCGGCCGAAGACATCTGGGCCTCGCCGCTGATGGGCAACGTCCATCAAAGTTGCGATTGCGGATTATGAGGCGGCTTGACGCTCGTGAAGACGATGCCGTCCGAATCAATCCTCGCTGGCTTTTCGCAACTCTTACTTGCCTTGGGATCGCCGTATTTTGGACCTCAACGATTGCATCACAACCCTTGTCGAAAGCAGAC
>Ga0209702_10003207_pt1 | contig 26279 bp, 30 predicted proteins | sample FRY01_FD_187210 | JGI IMG/M metagenome (GOLD analysis project Ga0209702, IMG submission 187210) | Freshwater microbial communities from Lake Fryxell liftoff mats and glacier meltwater in Antarctica - FRY-01 (SPAdes) (version 2) | ecosystem: Environmental > Aquatic > Freshwater > Ice > Glacier... | reverse complement strand
GTCAGTCATTGACGATTGACAAGTCACCAGCAGCCGAGATCTGGGCAGTCGCCTCTACCGGCACCCAGACCTGCTCGTACCTCACGGAGAGCGACTGATGGCTGTTGGCGCACTCTTTACCAACGCAGTCTCCCCGACCCCCGTTGGTTCGTTGCAGGCGTACGCAGGCGCGAGCGCCCCTAACGGCTGGCTGTTGTGCGACGGTACTGCTGTCTCTCGCACGCTCTACGCAGAGTTGTTCTCGGTGCTTTCCACGACCTACGGCGCTGGTGACGCCTCAACCACGTTCAACGTACCGGATATGCGTGGACGTATGCCGATGGGTGCTGGGACCGGGAAAGGACTCAACGCGACGGGGGCAACGGGGACGGCCCCTTCTGGGACAGACCAGACCGCACGGACCCGTGGCGCGTGGAGCGGTGAAGAAACGCATCTGATAGCCGCTGGCGAAATGCCGTCGCACACCCACACTGGCCCAAGCCACACCCACACTGGCCCATACCACAACCACGGTGGGCTCTCGTACGGTGGTGGTGGCGGTGGCGCTGACGTTGCAACTTGGACTGTCGGCGCCGCGGGTGCGGCGCAGTCCTCCAACTTCGGCTATACCGGGTATGCCGGAAATGGGGCCACTGGCGCTGGTGGCACCGGGGCTACCGGGGCTGCTGGTGGTGCTACGCGCGCAGCAGTTGTCCCCCCATTCGTCGTCATCACTTACATCATCAAGGCGACCACGGAAGTCCCTCGGGCCGGACTGATTACTGGTGGCGCTCCGCAGATCGTGACCGCGCTGCCGACGAACCCGGTATTTGGTGACGTTGTGACCTACATCGCAGACGCCGCCAACGGGGTGTTCTGGTACCTGCAATACGACGCCACCGGCACCTACCCGTGGAAGTTCGTGGGTGGGGCACCATTGTCGAGCACGGGTGGGAGTGCTTTGATTCCGAGTGGCACGGCAACTACCTATCAAGATGTTGCAGCCGCGTCTGTTGTTGCCCCACTAGCGGGCGACTACCAAGTGACCTTCAACGGCCATTCTGGGATTGCGGCGGGGGAAATTGGTTACGTCAGTCTCTCGTGGAATGGGGTAACCGCTGTGGATGCGTCTGCTGGTTTTATCTATGGCGCATCATCAAACATTGACGCTGTTTCTTTCCGCAACCTTCGCATAACGGCGGTCACCGCTAGCTCAACGATCAAAACGCAGGTCAGAATGGCGCAGTTGGTTTCTCGGTCGTTCTCGCGTCAAGACCTCACCGCAACCCCGATCCGAGTAAAGGCAGCCTAAGTGTCCAGCCTCTCTGACACCCAAGTAGTAACCGCCAGCGGGGGCCTCGTCGAACTCGGCTACTCGGAGGTCACGAGCAACCTTTCAACAACCAACACAACGGTTGGCGGAGACACGGTTATCGCACCCTTGACGGTGGTGTGTGACGGGGGGCCGATTTCAGTCGAGTTTTTCGCATCGCATCATCGTCCTCCACAAACGGCGTCAGGATACGTTGGGTTTTCTTTGTACCAAGACGGGGTTGAGTTTGACAGGTACTTTTCGTACACGGAATACACGACCAACTGGACCCCAACCCACCTTTCCCGCCGTCTGACCCCAACTGCCGGTTCGCACACATACGGAATCAAGTGGTGGGTGAACACCGGAACGGGGAACATTGGCGCTGGTAGCGGAGGTACCGGGATTTCCCCCGCCTTCCTGCGCGTCAGCAAGATTGTGCAGGCCCAACAGTGGCCCGCAGTCACCACCGGCACGATCATCTGCACCTCTGCCACCCGCCCCTCGGCACCGTTCGTCGGGCAGCAGATTTACGAGACAGATACCAGCCTCAACTACCAGTGGACCGGGGCTGCGTGGACTGTCAGGAACGCAGATCAAACTGCGTGGACCACACCATCACTTCTAAACTCTTGGGTGTTCTGGGGTTCTCCGTACCAAGTCCCTCGCTATATGAAGGATTCATCAGGCGTAGTTCACGTTGAGGGGCTTGTGAAAAATGGAACAATCGGGCTAGCGGTAATCAACCTACCTGCCGGGCACCGCCCTATAGCAAACCGCATAGTTGCGACAAGCACAAATTCCAACGCCTATGGACAGATCATTGTTGACACAGCCGGTAACGTGACCGCCTCGGCTGGCAGCAATTATTGGTTCTCAATAAATACCTCTTTCAGGGCGAGCGCGTGACCAACCACCTCCCCCTCGGCACCTACCACCTGCGCCCGTACGACCCGCCGCTGGACGAGAACGGCGACCTCGTACCCGGCAGCCCGCGCCCGCTCGGGGTGTACCTCGGGCAGCGCACCGTAGTCACCCGCGACCCGGAGCCGAATGAATGACCACGACAGACGTTGCCCGACTGTATGACCTGTTGGAAGCTGCTCGGGGTGAGGCGAGGGAAGCGCACCGAGAGTTGAAGGATGAGGTAATCGCCGCGCACCACGAGTTGAAGAATGAGGTCGTGGGATACAGAGCCGATCTAAACGGGCGGCTCAAAGTGCTCGAGGTGGCAGACGCACACCACGCTGGCATCAGCGTAGGGCGTGGGAACGTCGGGCGCATAACGGTTGGGGCTGCAGCCGTAGCTGCTTCCATTGGTGCAGTGGTCGGCGCGATCGTGGCTGTCATCTAGGCTGGCAGCATGACCCTTCTCACACTTCTCTCGAGCAGCGGCCTGCGCATCGACGTCAACGCCGGCGAAGCCCAGGCAGAAGCAGGGGCAGCATCAGCGCTCATAAGCTTCTCGTCTACCGGGGACGCATCAGCAGCAGCGGCAGGGCCAGGGCTTGTCGCGGTTCTGTCGCCCGCGAGCGCAGATGCTCTGGCGACGTCTGCAACTGTCGAAGCACTTGAAGGGTTCGTGTTCTCGCCGGCGTCAGGTGCAGCAGACTGCGGGACCACAACGCAGGGGATCGCTGTCTCATTCCCGATGGAGAACCTGCCAGCGAGCGCAGGGGCCACACCAGTCGCGCCGGTCATTGGCGCGTTCGTCAACCCGTCTGCAGCTGCAGCGACGGCATCAGGAGTCTCTACGACAGCGGGGCCCTCGTACAGCACGCAATCTGCGCAGGCAGTAGCAGAATGGACGACTGCGGGAATCACCGCGAAGATGAATGTCGTAGCGGCAGTAGCGACGGCAGCAGGTGTGTCAACAGAAGCGGGGCCATCGTACAGAACGTCGGCGGGAGCAGCGATAGCGGAGATGTTCTACCCGTTCCCGGCGTGGGATATGGTGAGCGCGTACACGCAGGCGCTCCGAGCTCTTGTGCTGGCGCGCATCCCGGTCGAGGCAAGCCTCATCAGTGCCGGCGCATTGGCAAGTCTCATAGACACGACGACTTATGCTGCCGTCGATGAGGCTGCCGCGAGAATGTCTGCGCTTGCAGAGTCAGAGTCAGAAATCTCATTGGCGCTCGCGCTGGCAACCGAGTACCGTGATCTGTAAATCTCCAGGAGGATGACGGTATGGGAGCTCTAATCAAGCGCAAGGACTGGGGCGCGAAGCCGCCGACAGACAGCTATACCAGCATCAAGGCACCACGCGAGGGCACGGTGCACTACACGTCATCGCAAATCACCTTCACCGGGCGCAAGGACGTGTCGCGCCCAGAGAAGCCGGGGCCGAAGTGGTACAAGCTCTGGCGGAACAAGGCGACCCCAGTGGCGCAGCGCCGGGCAATCTCACGGATGCTCACCGCGTACAACGTCGCTTCCCGAGGTCTGCCGGCTGTCAACCGCGTATCTCCTGCAGTCGCCGCGCTCGAGCGTGGGATCATGCGGAGCATCCAGGCGTTCCACCAGGGCCCGAGCCGCAACTGGGTTGACATTGCCTACCACCGCGTCATCTTCGCCAGCGGCAACGTCTACGAGGGTCGCCCACGGAACGTGATGGGTGCCCACGCTGTCGGTGCGAACGACACCACCGGGTATTGCTTCGTGATGGATGGCAACGACAAGCCCACCGGGTACATGATCCAAGCGTTTCTCGATCAGGTGAAGCTCGACGGAATCACAAGCTACGTCGGGCACCGTCAGCGTCCTGGGAACAGCACGAGCTGCCCCGGCGACGCACTCACCGCCGCGCTCAATCTGTAGCGCCGGCACAACTAAGGAGACAGCATGAAGGTTGAATGGGGGAAGGCGTCCAGCATTCTGCTCGGGCTCATTATCGCGTCGTTCTATCCGGTGATCGAGGTATGGGCTAGCACCGGGGTATTCCCGACCGGGATCGCCTGGATGACCGCAGCGCTTGGCATCGTGCTCGGGGTTGGCCGCTACGCGCAGACGTTCGCCCCGAAGTGATCGAAGGGAACCTCCCAGGAGAGGTCGTGTCCGGGTCGGGGACCGGAGGACCGTTTGCGAAGTTCGTCCAGTCCGACGAGTTCATCGGGCTGCTGCAGAACTACTCGTATCTGTGGAAGAACAGCGCCGCCGCTGCCAGCGTCTCTGGTGTTCCGGTCGGCAGCATCATCAGCTTCGCCGGTGCAGCCGCTCCTGCAGGGTGGCTTCTGTGTAACGGGCAGTCTCTCGTCAGGCTCGCGTACCCGGCGTTGTTTGCGGTCATCGGAGCCGAGTACGGGTCGGGGGTGTCTGGCGCTGCCACGTTCAGCGCTCCTGACCTGTCGGGGAAGGTCGTCATTGGGGTCAGCGGGTCATACGCCGTGCGATCCATCGGAGGGAGCAAAGACTCTGTTGTTGTGTCTCACGGGCACGGTGGGCAGACAGGCGGCGTCCCTGCGGGTGCGACCATCGGCACCAGCGTAGACGGGACCCACCAGCATACCGTTTCAATCGCGGTTTCTCACGGGAACGCTGGTGGCATCCAGCGTATTTCGTATGAGGGGAAAGACTCGGGTAGCGTTATAAATGCGGGAATGGATGGGCAGGGGGCGCACAGTCACACCGTTGCTGACCATGTTCACACGATCAACACAGAAGGCGTCTCCGGCGCTGACAAGAACATGCAGCCCTACATGACCCTCAACTACGTCATCAGGTACCAGTAATGGGACTAGAGCTGTTCAACATGATCGCCCCCGGAACGGGCGGGATCGTTACTGACAAGCCCGACTGGGCAATCGGGGTCGCAGACGCGACGCACATCGTTGACGCTATCAACTACGAGGGCATCCTCACGCAGCGGCGCGGGTGGGCGTATTACCGTACGGCAGTCCCCAACGCAGCGTCTCTCACGTCGGCGTCTCGCTTCTTGGTCCCGTTCACGAACACCACGGTTGACATTGTGAGCGGCTTGAACAACGCATCACCACAGGCAAGCACTATCTGGGCGTGGAACGGGAGCGACTGGCAAGCGGTCATAACGCCGTTCGGTTCGCCACTCCCCGATTACATCGCTCGTGCGCAGTACCAGGACGAGATTCTTCTATGCGACCAGAACGGGGTTTACCCGATGCTGCGGTTCATGGGCCGCATCTCTAGCCCTGGGTCCGGCTACAGCGCTGCGATACTGGCGAACTCACCGATCCTAACTCTCGGAACAGGTGCAGGGACGGTGCCTATCGGGATACTTAGCAGCGGCGCTACCGTTGTCACATCGACAGCAGTGTCTTCTGCGGGGGTCGCTGGACCAGGCTCATATGTCCACCCGATCGGGAGCAAAGAGGTCCCATCCTTCCGCGTGGAGCGCAGAGACGCCGGGAGCGCAGACTTCTCGTTGAAGAACGTAAAGTTCGCAACCGCGTTCACTGCTGGCGCAAACGAGACGGCAGTAACCATGTACGGAACAGCGTGGCCGGCAGTGTCAGTGAACAACGATGGGCTGGTTACTCCTGCAGCATCTACCGCCCTCGCCGGGACAGGCACCACGTTCAACGGTACCGGCGCAGTGTGGGGGAATGTCACTGTTGGGACCGGGGCGAACGTCGGGTTCTCCGACTCAATCCGCATCCAGTATGCAGCCAAGTGGTCGCAATACGGGGTGGCAAGCGTCGGCAGCGACACCGCACTCACTCTCCGGCAGACAGCAGAAGCAAGTGCAGCCACCAGCTACGACGTAATGCGCCGGCTGCCGTTCACCGACGTCGAGGTGCACAAGGAATGCCTATGGGGATGTGGCGTCAAGCAGTACCCATCGCGGGTCTACTACTCACCGCGCAACTGGGATATGCAGACACCACCGGAGATGACGACACCCTGGAACGGGGTCACAGACTTCTATGAGGAAGGCACCGGGAAGCTCCGCTACGTTGACGTGACCGGGGAGAACAGCGGCGACCCAGTGCGGGCGCTTCTCTCGTCTGACGGGGCCCTGCTCATTCTGACCGCCCGCGCCGTGTACGGGGTCTTCGGCAACTGGCCCGACTTCACGCGCCAGACGATCGCGCACGGGGCTGGATGTATCGACTCCCGGAGCGCAATCGCAAAGGGCGCGTATGGTCAGTTCTGGGCCGGCGAAAATGGAATCTACGGGTACAGGTCCGGGACTGTCAGCGACCTCACATCAGGGAAGATCAACACCGAATGGCGTGACCTCATGCGCCGGTACGACAAGAGCGCAGGTTCGTTCGTCGCTGCCGGCCTCGTGATGAACCACATGATCGTGTCTGCCTACGTCACCACTGGCGGGACGGAGCAGAGGACGTACGCCTGCAACCTCGGTACCGGGTCATGGACGCGGCTGGCGAACACGAAGGTCGTCGGATTCTACGATCCCGGTTTGTGGGGGGAGGGTGAGAAGCTACTCGCAGTGCTGCAGGGGTCAACACGTCCTGTTGACATTGCGCCTGCGATCAACATGAGCGGAATCTCCCGTGATGAGAACGGAGTCTCCCCGCTTCTCTACTACTCGTCCGGAACCGGCGTGCACAATCAAGGTGATCCCAACGATGAGTCACGGCTCGTCGAGGTGCGCGTCATCGCTGACAACTACGAGAAGATCGAGGAAGACCCCCCGAGTGTTCTGTCTGTGTCGGTCGTCTCGAGCGGCGCGCTGGACAGGGCTGCCACTGACCCAATCACTACAGCCGCAGGCACGATCACTGCAGATCAAGACCCGCGCATCAAGCGCAAGCGCATGGACGTTGGTGCGGTTGGGCGGCAGCACCAGATCATTGTGCAGACGACGACGACAGCGAGCACGAACACGAAGATCGCGCTCAATGAGCTCGGGATGAACATCCGAAAGCGTCGCAAGCAGAAGTGATGTATCCTCGGACCATGTTTCTACTGCAGGGGAACGGTGCAGCATGGCGCTGAACTACTACGAGTGGCTGATTGCGAACACGAAGGACCCCGCGCTGAAAGCCGCGTACCAGTCGCAGCAAGCCACAAGCCCTTCCACCAACCCGCTGTACGAGGGCCGATGGGCCGGCATCATGGCGAAGCTAGGCCAGCTTTCCGGTAACTGGAATACGAAGCGCCAGACGAACGCGACCAACGCATCTCTGTTTGCGAAGGAGTCCGGACTTTCAGATGAGACGTCGGTTGCCGAGAGCGCAAGAACCGCTGGCGATGCCACTCTCGGGACCGGCGATTCAGTGTCGTACAAGATCGTCATGGGGCCCGATGGCAAGGCTTACCGGCAGGCGTACATGAGCCAGCAGGCGAACGTGGGTGCCCGCAACTGGGGCGGCTCCGAGGACACGAGCCGCCAGTGGCAGGCACGCCAGGACCTCAACGCGCAACGCGACAAGCTGACCACTGGGCTCGGGACTGACCAAGCAGGAACCGTTATAAATCAGGGGACAGAGCTGACAGGTCTTACCGATCAAGCGCAGGGGATCGCGGGAGATTACGGTGGATGGAAGGTTGACACTGCAGCAGCAGCGAAGGCTGTTGCTGACGCTGCTGCAGGCGGCGGCGGTGGCGGAGACGATGCACCAGCTGCGTTGAAGACGACCATCTACAAGTATGCGAAGACCCCATCGAAGAAGACGCTCACTGATAGGTTCGGGGCCACTGGATACACGCTTGCGAAGCGCGGTGGCGGTAAGAAAACCGGCTACACAGTGAAGGTGACTCGATAATGGCTGCTAAGAAGCTTCCCGCAGGGTGGACCACGGGCCAGGGTGGATGGGCCGCGAAGCAGTCACTCGGCTCCGGGTGGGAGCAGAAGAAGGCCGCGAACGGTCGCTGGTACGCCCGTAAGACTGGTGGAGGTGGCGGTGGTGCCAACGCGCCTGACCCGCTTGCGACCCCAGAGGGGTGGGGAGCTCGTGGCGGGGATTCAGGGATCACCGGATCGTGGGATAAGAGGCCCAACAACATCAACTCCGACAACACGGAGCTCGCGCAGAACGCTGCGAAGAAGTGGTTTGGTCGCCCGATAACAGAGATGACTGGGCTCGACCCGTGGATGCGGAAGTCTGTCGAGACGTACGACGCACAGACGAGGGCCCGGAGCGCGGCCATGACCGCTGCGCAGATTCAGGGTGCTGCCGCTGTCGGCGGTATCTCAAACGCCGCGAGCTTGTCGCTCGCAAACCTCGGAGGGCTCGTCGGAGCTGCCGCCCCGTCGCAGGCGCTTGGCGGAGTCTCGACCGGGGGAGGCCCGGTAGTCGGGCAGACGGTCAACAATGAGGCAGTTGCAGCAGCGGTCCAGGCTGGTTCTGCTGCAAAGCTGGCGATGACGAACGCTGCTTCCAGCGCACTCACTGGGGCACAGTACGCCGGCACCGTTGCACAGGATGCACTCCGCACCGCGCAGAATCGCAACGAGTCAGACGCAGCAGGTAACCGCCAGAAGCTCGTTGCGTCCTACCAGACTGCCGTGATGGGCGCGAAGACCGCGCAGAGTCAGGCCGTCGCTGACACGTACAACGCGCAGGCGCGCATCCTCGCCGCCACCATCAGTGCGGGCGGCCAGCTCTCACAGGCGCAGTTGCGCTCGATGACCGATCTGGCGACCAATCAGGCGACCAACGAGGCGAACATCTACCGGGATTCGGTCAGCGATACCGTCACCGCAGGAGCAGCCGTCAGGACAGCGGGAGCTGCGCGAGCGAAGACGAACGCGAAGTTCGTTGACGGCATCTTGAAGCGCGTCACCGGGACGCCAAGCGTGTCTATTGACCCAGACGGGAAGGAAAGGGTCACTGTCTCTGGGATCATCGAAGACCCCATGCAGATCATCAACGAGGCGCTGCAGAAGAAGATTCCTCTCGGGCAAGTCCTCAACATCCTGGCAGGCACCACTCACGGGTCGGCATTGAAGGCGAAAGCCAGCCAGATCGCACAGGCGATGTACCGCGCAGGTATCCCGGCAAAGACGATCCAGGGCACCATCCAGAACAACCTCGGCATGTACGTCAACGTCTCGGGGGGAGCTCTCGGGCCTCCACGGAGAAGGTAGCCGGTGGCACCCGATCCGGTAGCAGCAGCGAGGGCAGCGGCTAAAGCGTATGCGGCCAGCCCGCAGGCGAGAGCATCCATAGCTGCAGCACGAGCGTCTGCCGTATCGCAGCGTAGCCAGCGTGCAGCGATGGGTGGTGGCATCGGCAATACTCTCGGAGCTTATGCCGCTGCTAACCCACGAAACACCCCGGTCGGTGACGCCCTCGGCACGTTCGGGTCATCTCTGATCGACTGGGTTTCGCGCCCGTCCTACGTCGTCGGCAACCTCATCAAGGGCGAGTTCGGGGCCATCCCCAAGAACGCGCTCAACTTCTTCGTGCCCGGAACGCAGGCGCTCGAGGCCATCGCCGGGGCCCGTACTTCGCCGTCGATGGCGCTCACGTCACGCGGCGTGGACTTCGGAGGCGGTCTTGGTGGCGCTGCAGGGCGATTCGCCGCAGACGTCCTGCTCGACCCGGTGACGTATCTGACGCTCGGTACTGGCGCTGCCATAAAGGGCGGCGCGACGATCGGCGCGAGGGCGCTCAAAGCCGTCGAAAACGTCACAAACGCGGCGGGGAGGCCCATTCTTGCTACCCCTGCGCAGATCAATACTGCGTTCAAGTCGGGGTTCATCAACAAGGCACAAGTCAGGGCGCTGAACACAAAGAGGGCTCCATACCTCAGTGCAGAGCGCGTGAACCAGAAACGAATCTACGAGGCGGAGCAGGGCGGGAAGACAGTCGTAGGTTCGTTCCGTCGTCCGGGTGTCTGGTTCACACCGATCCGTGCAAAGAACATCCCGATGTTCGAGTCGAAGACTCTCGGCAAGGTCGTGAAGGGGATCAACCCTGCTGCCAGAACCGGGAGGGTCGGCTCGATCCTCGCGGAAGCGTTCACCCCGCATGGTGGGAAGGACCCCGCCGCGTATCAGGCGTATCTCGGAGCGTCGAACGCCGGGCAGGGGTCCAAGTCGGTGTTCGGCAAAGAGGCGAGCCGCGTTGAGCGCGAAGCACAGAGGGCGGGCAAGGCTGCGGGGATAAATCCTGTCCAGTCAAGCAACGCTGTTGTCGCCCTGTACCTGCTCGAAGAAATAATGAAGAAGACGGCCAAGAACGCTGACGGGACGAAAGCTGTAGATGAGGCTGGCAGGGCTTTCCAGCGCTTCTCGCACCCGGAGGTCGCGTGGAAGGCCCTCAACGACAAGTTCGCAGAGTTGAGCCCTCACAAGATCGGCGGTAGGCCACGCATAGTGCTCCCGGCGTACGCAGACGCGGTGAGAGCGTTCGGGGACCCGTTCAACATCGCAGACGGGACCGTACTCGGGAGCGTTCGACGCGCGGCGAATGAGCTCGAGGACTATGCGTTGACGGCTGGTGTGAAGATGCCGCTCCATAAGGGCAACTACCTCATACAGCTACCCGCTTCACCGAGGGACCGTGAGATTCTGCAGTCGCTCCTGGACGTCGATGCCGTTGCCGTTGGCGCGAGGAAGACGCAGGAGGGGTTCACGATGGAGCGCAGGTTCCAGACGATCCTCGATGCGCTCGAAGCCGGCATCACCCCGGAGATGGGGATTGGGAACCTGCTCACGAAGCGCGGGAATGCCGGCGTCAACGAGGCGGTGAAGGCAAATACGATCGCCGCGTGGATCAGCATGTACGGGGTCCGTGGGCCGCTGCCGAACACTGCCGCCCTCGAAGATGCCTACCGCGCAGCCACAGAGGTAGTCACCCGCTCGGAGGACACGCTCGGGGGCCTGCTTCGCAAGCCCGAAACGGGCGAAGCGCTGATGACTGTTTCAGACGCGAGAAAGAATGTGAGGCTCGCAGACAAGGCCCTGGCAGTGGCACGCAAGAGCGAGGATGCCGACCTCGTAGCAGAGGCCATGCTTCGTCTCGACAATGCGATCGAGGCAGAGAAGGCACTCTCGAAGGGTGGCGTGCCGTGGGTCGGGAAGACGCAGGAGACTGTAGAAGGCATCCGTAACATCAAGATCAAAGATGCTGTGGCGAGCCTCAAACAGTCGCAGGAAGCCGCCACCGCAGCGATGGCGTCAGTCAGCACGCGCATCATGGACAAGGCGATGGAGACGATCCGCGAGTTGCGCAAGAGCAACCCGGAAATCGCTGCTGATGAGGCGGCTGCTCTAAGCAACGCCGCAATCGACGCCGCTCGTGTCGAGGTCCAGCGGCTCGAGGTCGAGTCCCAAGTCGTCGTTCACGCGCACGCGAGAGAAGCCAGGGCTGGCAAGGCAGCGACTAACAAGGTTGCCAAAGAGAAGGCGAAGGGCAAAGGCTCTGTCAGGACGCTTCTCGCAACGCAGAGGACCAAGCTGCGCAAGGAGATGCGTCGGCAGGAGAAGGAGAAGGACTTTGGACCGGAGGGGCAGGAGAAGCTTAGGGTCATAAAGGAGAAGATCGCCGTATACGAGGAAGACCTCGCGTATATGGCGAAGCACAACATCCGGGACGCTCCCACCCTTTCAGAGCGCAGAGAGATTGCTGTCGGCGGAAAAGGAGGCATGACCGCAGACGAGTTTGTGGAACGTGCAGCAGCCGGGACCGGCAGGCACACAAACGTAAATGAGATGCTGGACGAGGACTTCGGTAAGATTTCGATATTTGACTACTACGGCAGTTCGCTGCAGAGCATCGTTGCCGGCGCTGACCTAAGCCCGCTCGTTGGCAAGATAGTCAAGGTAGACAAGAACGGCGTACCCACTACGAAGGGTGGGAAGTCCGTCGTCATCACGCAGGAGATGGTTGACAAGGCGGTTGTTGCTGCGAACGACTTGCCGGCAGCGCAGGACATGCTCACACAGCTTTCGAGCAAGGCCGATGAGTTGGACTTCGGCAAGGTCGATGAGTTGGGCTTCGTGGACAGGACACCTGCGCAACGGGCTGCGTTCGACGATGCGAAGCTCGACAATGAGATGTTCGGGACGCCGATGCCGGATGAGGTGCTTCCGCAGGCAGGTCCACAGGCAGCGCAGAACGTCCCGATGATCGACACGGCCTCCATGCCGCTCATGCAGCGCCAGCTCGTCGAGTGGGTCCGTGGGCACTTTGGTACGCCTGTGGACGTGAACAAGAATTGGGCCCACGTCCGGTCGGTGAAGGGCGGGCGCATCAGCGTCGGCGGGAACGTGCGCGGCGTCACCGTGTCGCCGGAGGCGCTGGCTGCCCTCGAGCGGCAGGGGATCATCACGGTGCAGCCGACCGCGAGCGGCAAGGGCATCACTGCGATCCGTCCTGGGCCGAAGATGCTCGCGGAGGGAGCCCCAGGCGGGCAGTCCATCAAGAAGGTCCAGGAAGGGACCATCGCCGGCATGGAATCTATCGGGGCCAGAGAGATTGCGGGTCGGCAGCTACGAGTCGTCGAGGCGCGTACAGGCCCCATCAAGCCCGACGAAGTGCGGATCGCAAGCCTCACTGCAGAAATCGACAATGCAAAGAAGCTCGCAGTAGTCACCAAGATTCTCGAGCGCCAGAGCTCGGATGCACGCATCCTTGTGGAGAAGTCCAAGACGCGCTTGCGCGACGCTAAGAATAGGCCAGACAAGGAGGCGATCCGTGACGCAGAGACTTCGCTCAATATGGCGCAGAAGGCGGAGGATGCTGCTGCCGAGGCGCTTGCCATTATCAGGAAGAAGCCTGACGGCAGGGTAGTAGTCAAAGCAGAGCAGGCTGTTGAACACGCCAAAGACGTAGCTCGTGCTGCGGCGAAGAGGCTCGCAGAAGCCGAGGCCGCGTACCAGCGCGGGCTCATGTTCAGTGGTCGCATCGTCGATCAAGAAGACTGGGTGAAGGTCAGGGAAACATGGACGTCGTTCACCGACAGGCAGGGCTACTGGGGAGAAGGCGGAAAAGCCAACGCGCGCTACCCGGAGGGGGCGACACTGATCGACCCCGTTGCCACCCCACAGATCAACCGTACGATGAACAGGATTGACATTGCCGTGAAGGACCAGACCGCTCTCCGCAAGATTGGTAGGTTCATCAGAGGACTCACGCGGGCATGGAAGGGGCTTGTGCTGGCAACCCCCGGCTACCACATGCGCAACATGATGGACGACGGCCTGCGCGCGTACTGGGCAGGCGCACGCAACCCGGTGAGCTACATCCAGGCAATACGCTTCCTCCGTGGCAAGGGCGGGAGCGTCAAGATTCAAGGGAAGACGTACTCCCGCGATGAGTTCATCAGGCTTGCCGAGAGCCACGGGATCATCGGCACCGGATCGCAGTACCACGCCGAGGCTGTCCCGCTATATGAGAGGCACGCGGCTCGCTGGCTCGGCGGCAGAATCTCAGTCAGCCAACCGTCCCAGGGCCGTATCGCAACCGCGTCGCAGCGGCTCGGTGCCTTCCGCGAGGACACGACACGCCTCGGCACATTCATGGAGCTGATGAAGAACGGGGAGCACGAGGTCATTGCCGCAGCCACGACACGCGAGTTCCTGTTCGACTACAACGACACGAGCGAAATCATCCGGGCATCTAAGGATTTCTGGATGCCATTTATCACCTACTCGTTCAAGGCAGTTCCCTTCTACGCACGCGGCGCGGTACAGCGCCCCGGACAGGTCGCTGCCCTCGGTTACGCAATGCGCGATATGACAGCCGCAGCCGAGCAGGACTACGGCCCGCTCGATATGAGCCTGATGGCACCTGGTTCAGAAATGTCGTTCGCCGTACCGCGTCTCCCATTCGGGATCAGCGAGTTCTTGAACGGCAGCAGGGACACGCCAGGGACGATCGACCCGTCATCGTTCTTGGGGATTGGTGCTCTCAACCAGCTCTCGCCAATCACATTCCCCGGAGGGAACGAGAACGAGACTGCGATCGGTGCGGCTCTCGGGACTATCCCGAAGGGTCTTGCCAGGGTAGCTAGTGGTTACGTCAGCCCGCTCGTACGCGCAGGCACGGAAATCGCATTCGGCCAGGATGCACGCTTCGGATCGCCGCTGCCACCACTTACGCGCTCGACGCCGGTGACAGAGGCTTGGCGCTCGATCGGCGGGCCACTCCCAGGGTACGGTCCAAAGAAGGATTCGTACACCGGGCAGACTGTTCCTGGCGTATCAACGAACTTCATGCGGATGCTCGCGCTCATCCCGCCGCTGAACCAGACTGCCTCGTACATGACCGCTGCCTCTGCCATTCCGGGGGCGAGCGCAGCGCTCAACATCGGGGCAGGCTCTACCCCGATTGTGTCAGAGTCCGATCAGGGCCGGGTTCCGTTCCTGCGTACGCTGTTCGGTATCCCTTACCGCCCATTCGACGTCAGCCGAGCGATGTATTACGCATCACGGAACGGAAGGTAGACGATGGCCGCAATCCCAGACGTTGCCTCATTCCGCAGGGCCCTCGCCGGCACGCCGATGGCTGGCGAGGCCGCTGCGATCTACAAGGCTGCGATGGCAGGTGGGGTCAACCCCGCGTTCGTCCTCGGGCTCGCAGGCGCGGAGTCTGGATACGGGGCGAAGGGGTACGCAGTCGGGAAGAATAACCCGTTCGGGCTCGGGGCGAACAAGGGGTGGAAGTTCCCTTCGTACGCTGCAGCGACAGCGAAGCTCGCGCAGACACTCAACAGCACCAGCCTCGGCTACCAGAAGGCGTACGCGAAGTCTGGGATCGCAGGAGTCACGGCCATCTATACGCCGTTCGGGGACGCATCCAACAACCCCAACAACCACGCGACGAACATCCAGAACATGGGGGCCCGCACTGGCGGTGACGCTTCGCAGGTCTTCGTGAACAAGCGCGGAGGGAGCACCCCGGCTGCAGGGGCTCCGGCGACAGCAGCTCCGGCGCAGGGCGCTGGCGTGACAACGTATGCGATCCCACCAGACTTTATGAACAAGGTGAACACCTACTTCGAGGGTGCACGCGACGCGATCAGGAACAACAAGGGCGTCCCGCCCGATAGCAACGCTGCGTTCTTGCAGGTGATCGCAGCAATGCCGACCATCCAGAAGCTTTCGTCTGATGCTGGAATCCCGTCGCAGTCGGTCCCGATAGGAGCCCCCCCCACTGGCTCTGCCGGTGCCCCGTTCAACGTCGGCAACCTGACGTACCCGCTCGCCACGAGGGGCAAGTTCGCAGGCGGGCCCGGAGGCGGATCGCACAGCTTCACCAGCGGCCCGAACAACTGGCAGTCGGACAACGCCATCGACCTCTCGACCCCGATCGGGACACCCATCTACGCGGTCGCTGGTGGGATCATCGGCAATCAGTTCGGGGCACTCAACTCGAGGGACCCACGGATGGCGGGGCTCCGGCTCACGCTCAACGCGAAGGGCAACGCCTACTACTACGCGCACATGAGCAGGTTCGCTCCGGGAATCAGGCCCGGCAGCGCGGTGACGCCTGGGCAGCTTCTCGGCTACTCGGGTTCAGCGAATGGCTCGGAGCATCTACACTTGGGATTCGAGCGTGGGAACCCAACAGTCCTCAAATAGAACGGAGACAGCGGTGAGTATCTACAACGAATACAAGGATTGGAATAAGGGGAGCAAGCCCAAGCCGACCAAGCCTCGTGGCAAGTTCGACTGGGAGAAGTCCATTCCGAAGAAGAAGGCCGAACCACAGACTGCGCTCCCGGCATGGGCTCGTGGACCAGCGGGGCCTCCCAACCCTGGGAAGCCGGCAAGCTCGGAGAGCACCTACTTCACGCCGCGCCCCGGAAAGAAGATGCCCCCGAAGAAGGTGTCTGGGCCAGAGCAGCCACAGAAGAAGTACGGGCCTCCGTCGCCTACCGCGACTACGCCTTCTGTCGGATCACCAAGCACAAGCAGGTCGTCGCACGAGTCGCCGTCTGGTGGCGGAGGGTCGCAGGCACCGATGCCCGCAGCCGCCCGTGCTGTCGCGGCGAGTCAGAAGGTTGGCAAGTATTACCGCGACAACCGCGCTGATTACAAGGCGGAGAAGGCGAACAACGCTGGCACTGGACGACCGGCGACCGCTGACGGTGCTGCTCCCGAGTCTAAGTTCGACTTTGCGATGGACGGCGCAGACTTCAAGAAGAAGCGCGACGCTTTCCTTGCCAGTCATAAGGGGCTGCGGGATGCGATCAAGAACAAGACGATGACGATGGGTGACGCCAACCTCGCGGTGCGCAGAATGTCTGCGAATGCGAAGAAGAAGATTGCGGCGGCTGCGGCGGCTGGTTCGCCACCGGCGTAATCGTTATCTAGCCGTCTGCGCGTTGTGGTAGCGTGTATCTAACAGGGGAGGGGTCGGCAACCCACCACGGAACCGACCCCTCCGCAATGCAGGATACCCGCTAGAAGGGGAAGAAAGTGCAGCCACCACCTGTACCAGAGATTCAGATAACCAACTACTCGGACCCGAAGAAGAAGCGGTACGAGTGTGTCATCGACGGAGAGCCCGTTGACCTCGAGCGCGTCACCAGTCTGCTCAACGGTCTGCCGAAGCCGGGTCTGACGTACGGGCAAGTCTGGGGGACGATCGACGCTGCTCTCGACCGCGCACCGACGTTCGCAGAGGATGTATCGGCTGACCGTAAGCAGGTCCGTAAGGAGCTCTACGGAGCAGTGTTCGAGCAGTGGGCGTTGCGCCGCGAGATTGGCACAGCTGTCCACCGTCAGGTCGAGTCACGCATCCTGGGAGGACGGGCCCCGCTCGTTCCACACGACGTCGATGGCGTCGAGGTCGGGGAAATCCTTGTGCAGTTCGACCGCTTCTGCGATGCCTTCTCCCCGGAGTGGGAGGCCAGCGAGCTCATGGTCATTTCGACAAAGCACAAGTACGCCGGCACGCTCGACACGATCGTTACGGTGCAGACCGACAACGGCCCACGTCGTCTTCTCGTAGATATCAAGTGCACCAAGCGCGAGAGCAAGACGAACAAGCCGGGTGTCTGGCTTGACCAAGCGTGCCAAATGTCTGCGTATGTCAACGCCGAGTGGTGCGTTGACGCGAAGGCAGGGATCGTCGAGCCAGTGCCCGATGTGGACGGCGCAGCGATTCTGTGGCTCCACAGGGAAGAATGGGCTCTCGTTGAGCTCGACGTCGGGGACCGCGTGTTCGACCTGTTCCTCGCAGGCGCGTACGTCTACCGGACACAGGGAGACGCAGCGAAGAACGCTGATGGTGAGAATGCGAAGTGGTGGAAGATCGAAACTCTAAGGGGGGCAAATGGGTAGTCGCATCATCGGTATGCAGCAACGAGCACGCGAGATTGGTCGCATCCGTCTCGGCAAGGTCGTCCCGACCTCGAGCGGCAAGACGCGGCCATCTTCGATCGAGACGTTTCGGTTCACCTCGATGAGCAAGGAGTTCGTCGAGTGGGCTGCTGCGGAGTACGGAGGCAATGTCTCCGTGTGGGAGTCGCCGGCAGGCTCCGCGTGGGAGGTCGAGACTGCGGCTAAGTCCATTGAGGTCGCCATCCCATCATGGGGCGACCCGATCAGCCAGGCGTACGAGCTCTGGTCTGGTGGCGGGTGCATGAGGCGGTGCGACGGCATGAACGACGTCATCAGCGATGGCCCGTGCGTCTGCAATGCCGAGGCCCGAGAGTGTAAGCCGACGTTGCGTGTGTCGCTCATACTGCCAAAGTGCCCGATCATGGGCGTCGTCCGGCTCGAGACGCACGGATTCAACGCCAACGCGGAGCTGCCGTCGATGATTGACGGGCTGTCAGCTGCTCGAGCTCATGGGATCAACGTGCGTGCAACGCTCCGTGTCGAGCCGCGCACGTCGAAGAAGGACGGCGAGACGATGAACTACGTCGTCCCGGTGCTCGACGTGCAGATGAGCCTCGACCAGCTCGAGTCCGGCGAGGTCCCGCAGTCTGCGCAGGTGAAGCTCCCAAGCCCGGCCAAGCAGATTGAGAGCCACCCGCACCAGCAGCCGCCCGTCGAAGACGAATATGACGGATTCAGATCGAGTGAAGACGACTTCCTAGAGGTCGTCGTAGAAGAAACGCTTGCGGTTCTGGAAGATGCCCCGAAGCAGGACGCCAAGCAGGTCATCAGCGAGGCACAAATCCGCAGGATGTTTGCCATCGCACGGAAAAGCGTCGGCGAGGACTCGGGTGATGTCGTAAAGCGCGTCGTCAAGTGGCTCGCCCGTGTGGAATCGTCGAAGGACATTCCGAAGCGTGCATACGACACGATCATCGTGACGCTCGAGGGATGGCCTGACACCTCCGAGCTGCTTCTCAAATGGGAGGCCGAGAACAAGTGAGCGACAACGAGCCCGAGTACCTGTCGACGAAGGAGGTCGCGTCACGGATGAACGTGTCCGTGAGCACCATCAACAAGCTTGCGCGTACCGGGAAGATCGACGCAATCAGGGTGTTGAACCTCTGGCGCTTCCCTACCGACGTGACAGACGCAGACAAGTGGAGGGACAAGTAGCCCGTGACAATCCGGTTCACCATCGGAGGTCCACCACGCGGTCAGGGGCGTCCGAGGTTCACCAGGAGTGGTCGCGCGTACACGCATAAAGACGACATTGCCTGGCACAGCAACGTCGCTGATTACTGGAATAGGTCTGGTGAGAAGCCTCTCGTTGATGTTCCGTACGCGGTCGAGCTATTCGTGAGGATGAAGCGCCCGCAGTCGCATTTCAAGAAGTCCGGGGGACTGACAGCGAAGCACAGTCTGATTTGGTCCCCCGGCAAGCCGGACCTGGACAACATGGTGAAGGGTGTATTGGATGCACTCGTTGGGGCCAGTGCGATCCCCGATGACCGGCTGATGATTTACCTGCTCGCCACAAAGCGATGGGACAAGGAGGACGGCATTGACGTCACGATACGAGAAGCGAGACACCCCTCTGGGGGAGCTCATCAAGACGCACATGAGGGAGTGGATGTGCGAGGACGTGGAGGTGCAATCGCTGATGAAGCAGGCAGCGATCCGCTGCAGCTCATTGGGGGCCCTCCAATACGTTGACGATTCTGGGCATGAGACGTACGCCGGCAAAGACGTGCACGATCTAGTCATCGACGTGCAGGAGGAACTTGCCGATGCGTGTGCGTACATCGTCGCGCTGATCCGGTTGGACAGCAACTACAGCGAGGTGATCTACCCGCTCGCCCTTGTCGCTGCGAAGGTCTACGAGGTTCAGCAGCGTGCTCACATAAAGCGGTTTCTCGATGAGTAAACTCCTGGACCATGCAGACATTGTGCCCCCCGTGGTGACAGTGGAGAAGGGCGATGGGTGGTCAGTCACCGCGTCCTCGTGGAAGGCGTGGCGTGAGTCTGCGTACTTGCACATGAGGCGGTCCTGCCCCGGATGCGACGGTGAGCGCGAGCAACACTGGCTCATTCTTGGTGATGCCAACCACAAGTCAGTGTGGGGGTCGACGCCCTGCAACAAGTGCAACGGGAAGGGATGGGTTCTTCCGTGACATTACGAGACGTCGCCAACACTCCGCAGAAGGTCAAAGACAAGCAGGCGAAGGATGACCGGATGGTGCACCGTTCGGTGCAAGCATTCCGAATCGACTGGCTCGACGACGTCGCGTTTCGGATGACGGCAGCAGAGCACAACATGAGCCGGCAAGACGTGGTGGTTGCCTTCTGGCGTCACCATCGGAAGGTCACGAAGGCCAAGCTCGACAAGGGGACGTTATGAGTATTGCGATCAGGTACACCGAAGGTGACCACTGCCCAGTATTCGTCTGCGACCAGTGCGGCTTTGACATAGGTGGCGAGTGGGAAGGGATCTACACATGGGACCCGATCGAAGGAAACGGCCCGTTCGCAATCTCCACGTTGCACAAGGGGAGGTGCGACGAGCTCTTCAACGGCGATGGGGTAAGTATGTCAGGCGGGTCGTGTTGGAACAGCTTGAAGGACCTCCCGCGATACCTGGCTCACAACCTCGGACCCAATCGGCTGCTGGCGAATGAACTCGACGAGAGTAAGGAGACGGCATGAGCAGCAAGTCGATTTCGATGGGGAGACAAGATGATTTGGTCAATGTGGCTCTGTCGCACATAGGTTCAGAAGCGTTCGACGAAGAATACTCCAAAGAGCTCGCGCGTCTTTACGCGAGGACCATTTGGAGGGTCGCAGAAGAACGAGATGCGGATTCACTTGAAGCTAGGAAAGAAGACGCAGACGCCATCCTGCGCAGGCAGGCCATCCAGTGACCATCACCGCAGACCTCGAGGTGGTGCTCGAGCCGCTGGTGGTCATCGCCAAGCGGCTTGGCGGGTTCGACGAGCGCATCCTCGAGGACGTGATCGTGAATCTGCGGGCGCTCGCGCAGGGGTCAGACGACGAGGAACGCATGATGGTCGATCACTGGCTGGATGACCAGGACTACATCGACGACCTCGAGCGGGAGTTGGAGCCAGCCGGGGTCACCCTGACGTAGAGAGCAAGGGTGACCCAGGCCGGCAAGGGGGCTCCAACCACCACAGAAGTCGCCCCCAAGCATAGTGCCAGGATTGCCGCCCGTGGCACCAGCGCTGGCAAGGAACCACGAGGGAGGACGAACAACCCCGACGTATCCCTGCACGGCAATCATAGCAGCGGGAATAGCACACAGCCCGGTCGAGCAGGCGTGATAGTTTCCGACGACAACCAACCACCACGAGCGAGGACAACCCACCATGCAGACAGAGCACCCCGAGTGCGGGGTCCCAGATTGCGACTCGCAAGCGCTCCCAAATGGAGTGTGTTCCAGCCACCACAACGAGGCGCACGGAATGTCGCAATCCATGCCACATAAGATGGACATTGTGGTTCAGGAGACGCGCATCGCACAGAAGCGTGAGGACGCAGCTCGCAAGGCCAAGTACGCATCACAGATCAAGAACACGATGAGCGACGGGTGGGATGGTCACGCCACCAAGTACGGCAGGGCCGCATGGGACCCGATCATCACAGAGCTCGTGAACTGCGGCGAGGGCAACAGGAACAACATGCTGTTCAAGTCGTCGGCAAGGCTCGGGCAGCTCGTCGCAGGCGGGCACTTGCTCGAGTCAGCGGTCGAGGAATCACTGATTATTGCGGGGCTAGCAACGGGGCTCCACCGAGCGGACGTTCTCAATACGGTGCGTAGAGGCGTCAGAGAGGGTATGAAGCGCCCAGATGGTCCGAAGGGTGTCTGACCCCAAGGAGGACCCAGACCCCGCGTGGGGCCCCGCGTGGGAGCTCACGACCCCCTTTGTGCCGGTCACGGAGACAGGGGACGACCTGGGGGACCCTTTCGAGCGGTTCCGACCGATCAGGCTCGACCCGGATGCACCACCACCGCCACCGCCCACGATGGTCTACATGACCAAGCCGGACGGCAGCAAGGACCACGCGCTGTTCTGCGAAGGCGACACGTACCTCGTCACCGGGATTCAGGAATCGGGCAAGAGCTGGATCGCGGCAGTGGCAGCAATCGAGTGGATCAAAGCGGGCAAGACGGTCTGGTGGTTCGACCCAGACGGCATGGGCCAGCCGAGGCTCATCGAGCGATTGAGACTCTTCGGGATCACGGACGAGCAGATGGCAGAGCAGTTCATCTATTCGCCGGCAGACCTAAGCCAAACGAAGCTGGCTGACTACGGCGCACAGATGGCGGAGTGGGCGAAGGAGTTTCAGCCAGACCTGTTCATCGTGGACTCGTGGGGCCCCTCACTCGGAGTAGTCGGGCTCGATCAGCACCAAGCAGACGACATTCAGAGCTGGTGGCGTGAGTTCATCGTGCCGATCAGGAACGAGTGCCCGAAGATGACGACGATCATCCTGGACCACCAACCCAAGAACGACAGCGACAATCAGGTGAAGGGCGTGTACGGAAGCCAGCGCAAGCTCTCGATCGTCGATTGGGGGCTCTCGATGAAGGCCACTGACGATCTGGGCCATTTCGCCATCAGGAAGATGAAGGCACGAGGGATGCAGTGGATGGCCTGGCAAGAGCACACGATCAAGCTCGAGATTCACGACACGGGGTGGGAGATAACGATGCCCGAGCCGGGTGAGGACGTGCAGGATCGCATCACGGCGATCGCAACGAAGATCAGTTGGGTGATGCACGAGGTCGGCGGGCCGATCACGCGCAAGAAGCTCATGGCCCTCTACCGCGACGACGGTGGGCAGGCACGCGACGAGCATTTCAAGAACGCGCTCGCCTTCCTCGTAGACGGAGGATTCGTCAACGATGAGGGGCCCCTCATCAACAACAGATGGCCGGCATATGAGTGGGTAAAACGGTACCCCCAGCACGACGAAAGAGGGGGCCCAAATGAGCCCGAAACAGGTGACGAGTTCCCCTTCTAGGAGAGGTCCACGGTGCCAACGCTTGGCACCGTGATTGTAAAGGCCCACGGTGCCAACGCTTGGCATCATGGAATCATCACTGTTCATGGGAAGAACAGGGGTAAATAGCCCATGATGCCCCACGATGCCCCACGGTGCCGGCACCATGAAATAGTCCATGATGCCCCAGTTTCCCCCCCCTAAGAGGGGGGGAAATGGCATCATGGCCGTATTGGTCGGGAAGTGACCTGCGCAGATGGGACCCAAAACCCCAGGGGAACCAGTTGCAAGATGGGACCCAAACCCAGGAGGGACCCGAGAGCAATAGGGGTCCCAAGAGCTCGAGGGTGATTGGCAGCGTTCGAGAGAGAGCATCCGGCGAAAGTGGTGAGCGCGTCGAAGGGCTACCTAACCGCGTCGGTTCCTACAACCGGGGGGCCCCACGCGCGGGCCTCGTGGGTGTGCGCCCCGCGCCGGGATTATGTTTGCCGAACGGATGAGTGGTCGAGGGTTAGGGTCGTGTAGGTTGCCCTCCCACCAGCGCCGGGCGGCAGCAGCGCAGGATGGGCGGGATGGTGGGCTGGCGCGTGGCCCTTCTCACTACTGGCACCACGCACCGGCACCCAGCCAGCACCTTTCCAATCCCCTGAATGTTGGTAGGGATTGAGGGTAATACCGAATGCCGCTATTAGCGGGAATGGGCATTCTCGCGCCCCTTGCAATCCTACATACGGTCTGGATTAGGGTCTAATGTTGTCTGTACCAGTCACCGCCGGGCCACCAAACCCAGCCGACGACCACACCACACAGGAGCAGAGGCCATGAGCCAGCAGCCCACAGACACCGCGACCACCGTCGCCATCAGTAGCGAGATGGCCGCCGTGATCGCCGACGCACTCACCACCGCAGCGCAGCAGGAGCGCCGCCGAGGGATCGCAGCAGCAGCCCGTGCCAGCAGCGGGTACGCCAAGATCCTCGCTTATGGTCACGACCTGACTCCCGACGCACTCGCCATGGCCCGCGAAGACGTCGAACAAGATGACCACACTAGCGCCGCCTGCCATCTGGTGGCCGATGAGATGGACCACGCCCGCGGCGCTATCTTCGACGTGATCCGCGACGGTCGCACGATCCGCGACGTGATCCGCGACGTGATCGCCCGCGACTACTCCGCCAACACTTGGGAGCCGCCCGGCATGTAGCACGGCCCGACCCGCGCCGGGTGGGGATCAAGTACCCCGCCCGGCACATGCAGCACCCGACGAACCACCACACAGGAGCCGCACGCCATGACTAGCACCACACACAACCACTTCCCCGAGGAAGTCACACTCACCCACGAGCAGCACGCCGCGTGTGAGATGGTCGCACTCGGCGAGGGCTGGACCATCGACGCCATCATGCCGGAGTCGGGCGTACTGATTTATTGCTACGGCCCGCGCGCGTATTGGATCGTCTACCACACCGGCAAGCAGTCCCCGGTAGATATTGGGGAAACGTGCAACGCGCCCAGCGACCACACCAGCCAGCCCCACCCGCGCACGCCCACAACCTCGCAGGAGGCCCGCGCCGCCTACGTCGCTTAGACCGACCCGCGCCGGGTGGGGATCAAGTACCCCGCCCGGCACATGCACTACCGTCCGACCACCACACAGGGAGCAGCAAGCCATGAGCCACACGCGCCGCCAGCAGTACGGCACGACATTCACACAGTCGGCCCGCCGCCGCATAGCAGCAGCCCGCCGCCGCGCCGATAAGCAGGATGCCCGAGATGAATACGCACTGGCCTACGGAGCCGACGACCTCGCCATGAGCGACGCGGCCAGCCCGCCCGCCATGCACACCATGAGGGACGCCATGCGCGCGCTGGATGCACAGGACGCGCAGGGGGCGGCATGATCGCCATGCACCGCGACGACCTGCCCGGCGCGATCACCCTGCCCGGTTTCGTATGGGAGCCGATGCAGACCGTAATAACGATAGACGGCACGGACGGCCCCGAGGTTCCATCCCGGCAGGTTGCCGAAGCATGGCAGGAGCGGCAGGAGCAGGACCAGAAATAGCCCAGGTGAATCCGCCCGGTGGGGTTTCATCCCCTCGCCGGTGCCATGCACTACTAGCAGCACCCAACGAACCACCACACAGGAGCACCACGATGAACACCAGCAGCGCGCCAGACCTCACGGCACTTGCGAAGGAATGCACCGACGCATGGAACGCGCACGAATGCGACCCCGATAACCCCATCATTTTGGAGCGGTACGAACGCGCCCGCTACAAGTACGACGAAGCCAGCGACACCACCGGCACGACCGCGCCACCCCTGCCCACGCTAACGATCGTGGACGGCCCCGACTGGCATAGCGGGAACGATGGAGACACAGACGCACCGGGATGGAATCACGAGCACCACGCCTACCGGGTGACACTCACCGGGCACGATGGCATGACCATGAGCCGCATACCGTGGCGGCAGGGCGTCGGCATTACCGACGACCCCGAAGCCCACGACGTTCTAGGGTGCCTGCTTTCCGACGCGCAGGGGATCGAAGCCTGTACCGGGTTTCCCGACTGGGCAGAATCCTACGGGCTCAACCCCGACAGCATCCGCGACCGTGACACCTACTGCCTCGCCAGCGAGCAGACAGACGGACTCGCCTACCTGCTCACCCGCCCCGTGATGGTCGCACTCATGGATGACGAGGACAGCACCTACGGAGACGCGGAGCACTTCGCGGCAGCGTGGGCACGGGTGGACTGGGAAGCGGTCGCAGCCCGCGCAGCGCGCTAGGGGCACACAGCACGACCACGCCCGGCGAGGTGTCACTACCTCGCCGGGCCATGCAGCACCCACCAGCCACCACACAGAGAGAGCCAGACCATGAACCGAGAGGCCCGCAGGACCACAGCGACAGCCGCCGCGATCATCGCCGCCGCCATCGCGTTCCCCGTTATCGTCTACGCCTTCGACCAGCCGCAGGGGTCGCAGCGAGCCGCCGCCGCGATAGCGCACGATTTCCGGCACGAGGGCGTCCAGCGCGTGAGTTGCCCGGACGTAGTGCGCGACGTCATCCCGTGCACCGTGACGCTCCGCAGCGGCAGGCCCATGCCGGTCTGGTACGACACCCGCGACGGGTCGCGCGGTTTCGGAAACGCACTGGCACGTCCGTAGCAGCACCCGGCACGCGCGCCCTCACAGCCCGGCGCGCGCGCCATGCACCACCCAACGAACCACCACAAGGGAGCGCAAGTGCCAGATTTCCGAGCACCAGAGAAAAACCTATCCGAGCGCATCAGGGACGCGATAGCGCCAGCAGCGGCAGCATTCTGGGCATCAGTCGCGCAAGCCCTCCCCGAGACAGCCGGAGGGGACTACCACGCCGAGAATGTAATCGCGCTAGATGAAGCCATGACCGCAGCAGTGTGCGCGTGGTACGACGAGAACCCGCAGGCCGGCGCATGAGCCGGCAGATTCTTGCCGGCACGGGGGTCGCCCGTGCCGGCAGTCACCGAACAGGGAGAGATAGCACCATGAGCGACACAATCGAATGGGGGGCAGCATGAGGGCACCATACATAGACGACAGGGACGTGGTTCTGCGCCACGGGGATTGCGTGGGGGTCGGGATAACAAGGGAGGGGCACTATGAACGATGACGATGCCTATGTGGCAGCTCGCGTTGCCCGCGATGCAGCGTACGCCGCGGCCCGTGCGGCGCATATCGCAGACATAGACGCTGCC
>Ga0209702_10003205_pt1 | contig 26306 bp, 25 predicted proteins | sample FRY01_FD_187210 | JGI IMG/M metagenome (GOLD analysis project Ga0209702, IMG submission 187210) | Freshwater microbial communities from Lake Fryxell liftoff mats and glacier meltwater in Antarctica - FRY-01 (SPAdes) (version 2) | ecosystem: Environmental > Aquatic > Freshwater > Ice > Glacier... | reverse complement strand
TGTTCAACTGGACGGATTACCTTTCACCCGATGTACTAAAGCGATTCGAATCTGAAACTGGAATCAGTGTCAATCTTGATAACTTTGATTCCAATGAAACACTGCTTTCCAAGTTACAAGCCGGTGGAGCAAATTACGACGTGATCGTTCCTAGCGACTACATGGTGGCTCAAATGGTTGAACTGGGACTGCTGCAACCAATTGATGCTATGTCGTTCCCCAACGGAGCGAATATCAAGCCAGGTTTCGTTGACGTGTACTTCGATCCGAATCGGGTGTACTCGGCTCCCTACATGTACGGAACAACGGGTGTGGCCTATGACCCCACCAAGACCGGTGGTGAGCTCACCTCGTGGAATGACTTTTTTAACCCTGACGGTCCAGCTGCCGGGAAAATTGGCACGCTCAACGACCAGGTGGAAGTAGTGCATGCCGCACTGCGTGCGGTTGGTGCTGAGCCATGCTCAACAAATCGAGACGACTACGTCAAGGTTGATGAGTTGCTCACCAAGTGGAAGCCAGCCGTCGCGGTCATCAACTCTGACGGCGTGATTGGTCGGATGGCATCGGGTGAGCAAGACATGCACATGATGTGGAATGGGGCATTCACCCGTTCCCAAGCTGATCGTCCGGGACTTGAGTACCTCTACCCCGTTGAAGGCATCAATTTGTGGTCGGACAACTTTGCCGTCCCCGTTGGCGCAGAAAATGTGGATAATGCAAAGATTTTCATCAACTGGATGATGGATCCTGCCAATATTGGTGAGGCCACGAACTTTGTCGGATACGACAATGGCATCACCGGCTCTGATGCGTTCATGGATGAAGCGCTGGCAACTAACCCTGCGGTGGTGATTCCCGAAGAATTCGTTGATCGGGCCCGTCCCACCCCAGGTTGCTCGGTCGAGGCGATTGATCTTTACGACCAGGTCTGGACCAACTTCCGCAAGTAATTGCTGATTAACCGTAATTAGATGGTGGAAGCGCCCTGGGGCGCTTCCACCACTCTTCATCTTCAATTTTTAGGATCTCGTTGAAAACAATTCTTTTTCACAATGCCACTGTTTGGCTGGGTTATCGGTTGCCTTCCGGTGCGTGGGCAAACTCTCATGCCGTCCTCGTGCGCGGGGAGCGAATCATTGCGTTGGGTGATTCTGCCGTGAAATCCGATCACGATGAAGTCATTGATTGCCGAGGTGGTTTTCTGCTGGCCGGATTTGCCGATGGCCACGTGCATTCAATTTTTGGCGGGATCGAGCGGGAATTCGCCGAGGTGCGCGGTTTTGACACCCCACGCCAAATCGCTGAATCCGTGGGTCGCTGGGCGGCTGAGCACCCGGAGGCGACATGGATTCGGGGTGAAGGTTTTGACCACACGCTGGCCCCGGAAGGTATTTTTCACGCAGCGTGGCTCGATGAATTTGTGCCGGATCGCCCGGTGGTATTGCGAGCCACTGATTACCACACCGTGTGGGTGAACTCACTCGCTTTGGAGGCAGCCGGATATGTCGGCGCGATCACCCAGCCGCACGACGGCGAGATCGTCGTGGACGCAGATGGCGCCCCAACCGGAACTTTGCGGGAATGGGGTGCTTGGCGACCGGTGTATGACCTGCTTCCCGTCCCGAGCGTCGAAACGAAACTATCGGCGTTGGAATTCGCTACAAGCTCATTTGCTAGCGCGGGTGTGACCTGGGTGCAGGACGCGTGGATTGAACCCCCAGATGTCGATGTTTGGATCACGGCGCACCAGGTTGGTATTCTCAAAGTTGATGCAGACTTAGCGCTGTGGGCTGACGCCAATAGTTGGCGAGATCAACTGGAAGGCTTTGTCACTTCCCGAGCAAAAGTAGCGGACCTGGCGAGTGAACGACTCACCGTTAACACGATCAAGTTTTTTGCCGATGGAGTTTTGGAATCGGGAACAAGCGCGATGCTAGAACCCTACTGTGATTGCCCGCATTCAAAAGGATTACCAAACTGGGAACCCGCTGAATTGAATCTTGCTGTCGCGGCAATAGATGCTCTGGGCTTCACCGCCCATATTCATGCCATTGGTGATTACGCCAATCGGATGTCCCTTGATGCAATGGAGTACGCCGCGACGGTGAATCCGCCATGGGACCGGCGCTGGGTGATGGCGCATACGCAGTTGGTTGATCCAACGGACATGAATCGTTTTGTTGAACTTGGAGTCATCGGCAACTTCGAGCCGTACTGGTCGCGCTATGACGAGTGGCAAGAGAAACTGACCGAGCCACGGATAGGTCCTGAGCGGACGAACAGACAATTCCAGACGGCTACCATGGCCGCCACGGGTGCCATGATTTCCTTCGGCAGTGACTGGCCGGTGACCACCTACCTCCCCCTTGACGGAATGGAAGTGGCGGTCACCCGACAGATGACTCCGGAGGGGGAACCCTGGATGCCGCAGGAGCGGGTCAGTGTTGAAGCGGCACTCGCCGGATATACGAGCGGGGTGGCTTTTCAAGGCAAGCGCCACGACGCCGGCGTGATCAGGCCAGGCGCCATTGCAAGTTTGGTGTTACTCGCTCAAGATCCAAGAGCCGTCGCGACCACCGAGATTCACGCCATTAACGTCCTCGGCACGTGGCGTCGGGGCGAACGGACTTTCGGGTAACCCTCATGTCACTGACCCCGGGCGAACAGGACCGACTCTTACTCTTTTTGCAAGGTGAACTTGCTCGCGCGCGCCGGAACCGAGGCTTGTTGCTGAACATCCCCGAAGCCACAGCCTTGATTGCGGACTCGGTGGTCGAGCTGGCCCGCGATGGCTTGACCTTGGATGAGGTGAGGCTGCGAGCGCGCGAAATATTATCGGTGAAAGACGTGTTGCCGATTGTCCCGCAGTTGCTGACCGAGATCAGGGTTGAGGCGCGTTTTGACGACGGTACTCGTTTGGTGGTGGTGCGTGACCCCTTCAATCAAGGAACGGAGTCCATTGGTGAATCAAGTGAACAAGCTTTCCCAGCAGATGGTATCGAGGGTGAATTGCTAAAGATTACCAACACGGCCAGCATCGCTATCGGTGTGAGTTCGCATATTCACCTCGCAGAAGTGAATCCGCGGCTGCGACTTGATCGTTCCCGCGCCTGGGGCATGCACATTGCGGTGAAGACTGGTGATGCGACGTGGATTGAGCCCAATGAAGTTGTGGAAGTCGCGCTGACACCGATTGAAGGAAATCGAGTCATGTTGGGGAACTCGGGTGTCGTTGATGGTCCACTCGATGATCCCGAAGTGAGAGAACGGGCTTTGGCCACTCTGCGTTCGTGCGGGTATCTTGACGAGCGCGACGGGGAAGAAATCAATTCACCTGATTTAGCACTGGGCGCCGTACACAGATTAATGTCAAACGAGACACAGGTGAACACATGAGTCGGATGGATCGTGAGCTTGTACAGCCGGCGGCGGTCGATATCGGGAACTATGGCCCGCAGGCCGGAGACGTGATTGCGCTGGGTGATTTAAACCTTAATCTCACCATCGAACGCCGGGTCCCCGATCGGGGAGATGAATTCCATGTCGGCTTCGCCAAGACTGGGCGAGATGGAATCGGCCTCACCCCGGTACCGACCGCGGAGTCCTGTGATGTCGTGTTGACCAACGTGATTGTCATGGATCCGGTGGACGGAATTTATGTCGCATCAATTGGGATCAGGGAAGGGCGCATCTCGGGAATTGGAAAAGCCGGGAATCCAAACACTATGAACAATGTTGATGTCGTTGTTGGTTCCGGAACAGTTGTCATCTCAGCCGATGGAATGATCGCGACACCCGGTGGCGTTGACGCACATGTTCATTCCCTTACGCCCCGAGTATTTGAAGCAATGCTCTCCTCCGGCATCACCACGGTGATCGCCCAAGAGGCCGGTCCCGTTTGGGGAGTTGGACTTGGTTCCCGTTGGTTCCTCGACCAGGCGCACCGCGCCATGGAGCGATACCCGATGAATATTGGGCTGCTTGGGCGGGCATCCTCTGCCACCGTTGACCCGCTGCGTGAAGCGATCGCCGGCCAGGTATGCGGCTTTAAAGTTCACGAAGATACCGGGGCAACGCTGCGAACCCTTGATACGGCGTTGCGTTTAGCGGACGAAATCGACGTGCAAGTTGCCCTGCATACCGACGGCCTCAATGAAACCCTCTCGGTAGCGGACACGGTAGATGTGATCGCCGGACGCGCGATTCACGCTTATCACGTGGAAGGTTGTGGTGGAGGCCACGCACCCGATGTCCTCACCCTCGCCGGCCGTGACAATATTTTGGCTTCGTCAACTAATCCAACTTTGCCGTACGGCACCAATGCTGTTTCCGAGCACTTGGACATGATTCTGCTGTGTCATGGAATGAATAGTCAGCGTGAAGCTGACATCCGGATAGCGCGCGCCAGAGTGCGAGGCTTCACCATGGCGGCAGAAAATCAACTCCACGACAAGGGGGTCATTCCGATGACGTCCTCTGATGCCCAGGGGATGGGTCGCGCAGGGGAGACGTGGTGGCGAACGTTTGCCATGGCAAGTGTGCTCGGTTCAACAGAAGACAACACGAATGCTCGCCTGCTGCGTTACCTGGCAAAAATTACGATCAACCCGGCGCTAACTCATGGATTGGCCCATGAAATTGGCACGCTCACCCCAGGAAAACTCGCCGACATTATTTTGTGGCGACCCGCGCAGTTCGCCGCAAAACCATGGCTGGTTCTCAAATCCGGTTTTCCAGCGTGGGGGGAAACCGGAGACCCGAACGCGAGTCTTCCCGACACCGAGCCATTGCAATTAAGTGCACAATTCGGAGCGATGGGTAGCGCACCGAGTGAACTGTCCCGATTGATCACATCGGTGGCGGGCAACGCCGAATCCCATAATCACTCGCATCGAAAAATTATTACCGTGCGCAACGCTCGGACCGTCCGCGGAACCGATATGGTCAACCACGGCGTGCTTGGTCAAGTTTCGGTCTCGGGAACTTCGGGCAGCGTGTATTTCAATGACGAAGAACTTCTGGGGCAGCCCGTCAGCACGGTTCCCATTTCACGGCTACATTTTTGGTAGGAATCAACGAATATGTAGTGAGGCATTTGAAATATGTCATCAATGCGATATGTCACCGATGACATATTTAGTTTTCGTGTATTTACATTCAGTGGTTTTAGCTCGACAAGTAATCGAAAAAGAAGAGCCCCACTGCAACGGCAGCGGGGCTCTTCTCATGTCTAACTGAAGGTTACTGCCGCTGATCGACCTGTTCTTGGTTGGTCGCGGGCATTCCTGGGTGATGTAGGACACCACCGTGACCGACGGGGTCTTGATCAAGCTGCTCGTACTCGTAGAGCGGTGCTTCCAGAGCGGCACTGTGAGCTGCGTGGGCTTGCCCAGCTTCGATCTCGGCATCTGTTGGACGCTCGATATTGTCACGGAAGAAGAAACTGGACAGCTTGTGACGGAGTTGATCTACACGGTAATTCGGGTTGCGAACTCCATCAGCGTCGGTCTTTGCCGGAGCAGGGAGAACGAGCGTGTCCTCCTTTGATGAAATCACAGCCAGTTCCTTGTAGTTCAGCGGCTGGTGCACCTCAATGAACTCGCCGTGCGGTAGTCGCAGGACCCGACCGGACTCGTAACCGTGGAGGAGTTTCTCGCGATCCTTACGTTGCAAGCCGAGACAGATCCGCTTGGTGATCAGGAACGCGATCGGAGGACCGATGATCAACGTGATGCGCAGGGTCCAACTCAACGCGTTGAATGACATGTTCAACATGGTGGCAATAACGTCGTTGCCCCCACCGATCCACAGGATGCCGTAGAAGGTGATTGCGGATACTCCAATTCCCGTACGAACGGGCGCATTGCGAGGACGCTCGAGCAAGTTGTGCTCACGCTTGTCACCGGTCGCCCACGCTTCAAGGAACGGGTACAGCGCAAGCCCGGTGAACAAAATCCCAGGAATAACGACAGATGGAATCAGCACATTCCACGAGATGGTGAAACCGGCAATTACGCTTTCCCAGTTAGGCATGAGTCGAAGTGCGCCGTCAAGCCAGCCGATATACCAGTCAGGTTGGGTTCCCGCCGACACTTGGTCTGGCATGTACGGGCCGAAGATCCAGATTGGGTTGACCGTTACCAGCCCGCCGATCAGGGCGATGATGCCGAACACGATAAAGAAGAAGCCACCAGCCTTTGCCATGTAGACGGGCAGGAGTGGGTAGCCCACGACGTTGGAGTTGGTGCGACCGGGTCCAGGGAACTGGGTGTGCTTCTGGGTCCAGACCATCATGAGGTGGACCGTGATCAGCGCAAGAATGATCCCTGGAATTAGTAGAATGTGTGCCGCGTAAAGCCGGGGAATAACGTCGGTTCCAGGGAACTCACCACCGAAGACTAAGAAGGCGGCCCATGTTCCAACGAGAGGGATTGACTGCAAGATACCGCGAATGATCTGGAGCCCGGTTCCGGAAAGCAGGTCATCGGGGAGTGAGTAGCCGGTGAAACCAGCACCGAGTGCTAGGGCGGTCAAGCCAACACCAACGAGCCAGTTGAATTCACGCGGCTTACGGAAAGCTCCGGTGAAGAATACGCGGAACATGTGCACCGCAATCGCAGCAACAAAGATCAAGGCACTCCAGTGGTGCATTTGACGAATCAATAGCCCGCCACGAACTTCGAAGGAGATATCTAATGTGGAGGCGTAGGCCTTCGACATCTCGATACCTTTAAGCGGGACGTAGGAGCCGTTGTACACGACTTCCACCATGCTTGGGTCGTAGAACAATGTTAAATATGTACCGGTGAGTAAAACGACGACGAATGAGTAGAGTGCAATTTCCCCGAGCATGAATGACCAGTGGTCTGGGAAGACTTTCCCCAAGTTACGACCGAGGAATTTGTTACTGCCGAGTCGTTCGTCCACGTATTTGGCGGTAACGCCGCCCACCTGCTCAACCGGGTGATTTGCTGTTGTGCTCATGTTCTACTTCGCTCCCAGAAACTAGGTCCAACCGGTTCGGCAAAATCTGCTGTCGCTACCAAATATCCTTCCTCATCTACCGAAATTGGCAACTGCGGCATATTTCGGGCGGCTGGCCCGAAAATCACCGCGCCAGAATCGGCGAGATCGAAGGTGGATTGGTGGCAGGGGCACAGCAGGTGATGGGTGCGCTGCTCATAGAGAGCAATGGGGCAACCAACGTGCGTGCAAATTTTTGAGAACGCCAGAATCCCGTTGTAATCCCAACCTTCGCCCTGCTGTGAGCGAATCTGCTCGGGATCCATCCGAACCAAAATAATGGCCGCTTTCCCACGAGCATTGAGGTTGTGATCTGCTTTTTGGACCTCGAGCAGACCTTCTGGGAGACCAGAAATGAGCCCTCCAACGGGTAGGTCCTCGGGGCGCACGGGAAGGTACGTACCGTCAGAGACGATTCGTAGCCCGCCGGTCCACATGGTGGTCGAGAGGATTTCCGTTGGGTTTTCACCCGGCTCTGTGACCCACAAATCGCGCAGGACAACAACGAACGGAATGGGGAACAGAGCCAAGGCTCCCAGTAGCGTGCGGCGAATGATCTTGTAACGGGCAAAGCCGGACTCATCTTTGCCACGTTCGTAGTTGGCTACAGCAAGGTTGTCGTCGTCTTTTTCCGAGACCAAGTCGTGGCGTTCTTGAACCACTTCAACGTCGGGCATGAGTTTTTTGGCCCATTGGATCGCGCCAGTGCCGATGAGGAACACCGCGGACCCCAAAGTGAGGCCCAGAGCAACGTTGCTCGCGCCCACAACACCCAGAACCGGAATATAGACGACGGCGGCTTTGTCAATCATGATGTAGGCGACAAGGAAAGCCATGATGAACACCATGGAGAGGGCGAACATGGCCGCAACTTGGCGCTCGGCTCGACGGGCCGCTTTGGGGTCGGTGTCGGTTACCCGCAGCTGGTGTGGAATCTGCGCGACCGGGGAATAACCCAGTTTTGCGGGAGCATCGGCGTGACCGTTATCAACGGATTCATCATGGTTGTTCGAGCTGGGAGTGATATCGGTCATCGCGCTTTAATTCCGATCCAGACGGCCGCTGCAATGAATGCGGTGAAAACAACAACCCACATGAACAGGCCCTCAGCCACTGGACCAATTCGACCCAGCGAAAGACCACCGGGGTTGGGGGCTTCCTGTAGAGCCATGATGTAAGCTGTCACGGCCTGTTTGTCTTCGATGGGGAGAGCGTCATTGGAGAACACCGGCATACTCTGTGGGCCGGTCACCATTGCTTCATAGATTTCTTGTGGTGTTGATTGCATCAGATTAGGTGCGTACTTGCCTGCGGTGAGTGCACCGCCCTGGCCGGCGGCCTGGTGGCACTGAGCGCAGTTGATCCGGAAAAGGACCCCGCCCGCGGCAATGTCTGCACTCTCGTAATCCAGTTCTTCTGCGGTTGGGATGGTTGGGCCCGGGGCCAGTGAAGCAATGTAGGCAGCCATCGCCGCGACTTCGTTATCGTCGTAAATGGAGTCTTTAGCAGTGGCCTGCGCACCGGGGGCCGCAAGTGGCATGCGTCCGGTGGAAACCTGGAAGTGAACGGCGGCAGCACCAACACCGATCAGTGTTGGGCCGTTAGTGGCGCCTTGCGCGTTCATGCCGTGACAGGAGCTGCAGCCTTCGAGGTAGAGTTTTTTGCCTTCTTCGACCTGGGTTTGCGTGCCAAGAGATGCCTGGGCAGGTTCAATGTTTGACACGGCGGAAAAAGTGATTCCTACAGTACCCAAAGCTGCGACAAGCAGAAATACAGCAACAAAAGGGTTGCGTCTACGTGCGGTAATGAACTTCACAGCGGCAGAGCCTTTCTCATTCGTTGAAAAAAAGGTCGAAACTGAATTTACTTCAAAATGTAAATCATGAAAAACAGTGCAATCCATACAACGTCCACGAAGTGCCAGTAATAGGACACGACTATGGCGCGGGTGGCTTGTTCGTGGGTGAAACGCTTCGCCACGTACGTGGTGGCCAAAACCAGTAGGAAGGCGATGAGCCCGCCTGCGACGTGCATTCCATGGAAGCCGGTGGTGATGTAGAACGCCGAGCCGTAGGCATTTGACGAAATGAGCAGGCCCTTGTGAACCAATTCCGTGTATTCGGTGATCTGGCCGCCGATGAAGACCGCACCCATGAGAAAAGTGATGATGAACCAACGCCGCAAACCTCTGACGTCACCGCGCTCTGCAGCGAAGACACCCAACTGACAGGTAACCGAACTCAAAACCAAAATAGTTGTGTTAATGCTGGCAAAGGGAATATTGAGGAGTTGGGTCTCATTTGCCCACAGTTCCGGGTTGACCGCTCGCATCGTGAAGTACATGGCGAAGAGGGCCGCGAAAAACATAAGTTCGCTGGCGAGCCAAACAATGGTGCCGATTGAGACCATGTTGGGTCGGTTCGCGGGGGCATGGTCAAATGCTGGAGGGATGACGGTTGCTTGGGCCACGGGCATACTCTCTCAGATCCACCGCTTAATTTCTCTTCGACCCCCTCTAATTAAGACGTGATTTGCGCCTCGTTGTTGAGCCTGTTTTTCACCGGGTGATTTCTGCTGGCTAGAGTAAGAATGTGGCTTCAGATTCCGGCACCCGAGACCCATTGCGCGTGCTCATTTACAGCAGCAATCGCGTTACTCGGGCTGACGTGATTTCCGCCCTCGGCCCTCGCCCTTCCATGGACCTCCCCGGAGTTGAATACACGGAGGTGGCAACGGAACCGGGATTCATTTCGGCCGCAGACAGGGGCAAATTTGATCTTTTCATCCTCGATGGTGAAGCGACGCCGGCTGGGGGAATGGGGCTCGCTCGTCAAATCAAGGACGAACTTTTCCGTTGTCCACCGATTCTGGTGCTCATTGCCCGCCCTCAGGACGCTTGGCTGGCTACGTGGTCCCGCGCTGATGCTGTTGTGGGATTGCCGATTGAACCGGTCTCAACCGCCCAAGCGGTCAGTCGGCTGCTGGCGACCCGGCTAAGCCTGACTTCTTAAGACCTACGAGTGGAAAGCATCAGCTGGCCGTTAGTCCTTGCAAATTTTGCTGCAGAAGAACCACTCACCCCTGATTTTGCCAATTGGGCGATGCGTGAAATTCTTAGCGACCGGGCAACGGATGCTCAAACGGCGGCATTCGCCATCGGTTTAAAAATTAATGGGGAAACATCCGAGCAGGTGGCGGCGTTGGCGGCCACGATGCTGGAGTTTGCCAATATTGTGCCAACCCCTCCCAACGTCTCGGTTGTGTTAGATGTTGTCGGTACCGGAGGGGACGGTTCCCATTCGGTCAATATCAGCACCATGGCCGCGGTTGTCGCAGCGTCATGCGGCGTTACGGTCATTAAACACGGGAACCGGGCATTTTCCAGCTCAACCGGCTCCGCTGACTTACTCGAAGCACTTGGTCTTGACCTCGATCTCAGCGCCGAACAGGTTGGCCTAGTCGCGCAAGGAGCCGGGATTGCCTTTTGTTTCGCACCCAAGCATCACCCCGCAATGCGTTTTGCCGCACCAGCTCGTACGCAGCTAGGGATTCCGACCGTTTTTAATATTTTGGGCCCACTCACCAACCCGGCTCTGGCCAACGCAGCCCTGGTCGGTTGCGCGAACTTGGTCTTAGCTCCGGTCATGGCGAGTGTTCTGGCCGCGAGAGGGGTTCGTGCACTTGTAGTTCGGGGAACAGACGGACTCGACGAAATTTCCCTGTCGGCACCGACCCAAGTGTGGGATGCGACCAGCGGTGTCGTCGTGGAGACCATATTGGACCCGGCAGACTTTGGAATTGTTGGTTTTCGCGCGGAGCATCTGCTAGGTGGAAGCCCGGAACGAAACGCGGACCTCACTCGTAAAGTTTTTGGTGGATCTGATCCGGGTGCTGATTCTGACGTTGTGACATCGATCCGACTGGCAGTGGCTTTCAACGCTGCAGCGGCTTTGGCTGCGGCGGGGTGCGTTGATGATCCGTCCGCTAGTTCGGTGCCGTTGACGGACCGGATCAATGCACACTTACCGCGCGCAAAAGAGGTACTTGAGCGAGGTCAGTCGTGGAAAGTCTTCGAGAAGTGGGTCACCGTTGCCGCGCAGGTGAAAAGTGCAGGCTGATCCAGTCGCGTTGAGGAGTCCACAATTTAGAAGTAGGTAATTCGTGTAGTGCCGGGTGCTCGCGGACCGACGGGCCGACCAAACGGTTGGTGACCGGAGACTGCGGCAAGGCGTTCACTGACAACGCGGCGAACATCGGAAAGTTGCATGGTTTCTTTCCCACCGCAGTCAATTGGCATGTATAGATCCTGCGAACTTGCTACGAGGCGCACACCGTCACTCTCCAGCCAGCGAAGGAGATCGAACGCTTCTTCAGTGACTCCCGCAGGTGCCGGGGCGATTCCTGGTTCAATGTATTCGGCGCTTGCGATCAACGCGGTGACGTGGGGCCATGGATCGAAACCGGGTTCGACAACACCCGCCGCAGCCAACCTGCCGTAGCGAATTACGTGAATCTGCCAGCCCCCATCAACGGTGCTTTGTGCCGCTACAAGTTCCGAGGTGGCAGAAATCCACCGCAACCTCTCGGTGCGAAAAACGGCGTTGACGTAATGGCCCAGCGCCTCGCGCCAAGTCGCGGCCTCTTCGAATCTTTCAGCATTAGCAAGGGTTTCCATGAGTCCATTGATGTGGGCAACAATATTTGAAGTACTCCCAGACATGGCAACTGACGCATGATTGACAATACCCAGGTACTGCTCTCGGTCATGTTCACGCACGCAGGGCGCAACACATTTGCCGAGTTCGGCGCGAACGCATCCAGGAATGTCACTGCGAGGTTGCGTAGCAATCTTGATAGTGCAGGTTCGCAGGGAAATTGTTTCGTTGATGACTTCCATTGTTGAGTTAGCGGCGGCACGGGATGTGAATGGCCCGATATAGCGGGCGCCCTCTCCGGCGTCGTCTTTCAATTGCTTTGTGATTATCAATCGAGGGGCTGGTTCCGCGGTCAGCTTGAGCCAAGAGACCGAGTCAGCTGCCCGGGAGCGTCGGTTGTACCGGGGTTGCTCACTGACGATCAATCGTAGTTCTCGAATTTTTGCTTCAAGAATTGTCGAGCAAACGATCGGGCGCACTTGTTGGGCAATGCCAATCATTTCCGACATGCGGCGACGGCTCTCAGCCGCAGTGAAATAGGTCCGCACCCTATTGCGAATGTTTTTTGAGGTCCCGATGTAGAGCGGTCGGCCCTGTGGATCCTCAAAAATGTAGACACCGGGTTTTGCCGGAAGGCCGTCCGCCAAACTTTTCTTGTTTCGTTGTACGTCACTCACCCGCGAAGTAAACGCATTCAAGTCTTCGAGGGTGTGTACGCCGTAATTACCCAGCCGCTCAAAGAGTCGATGCATAACGTCCGTTGTTGCGCGGGCGTCGTCAAAAGCTCGGTGGGTTGGTTGCACGTCGGTGTGGAAAAACGCGCTCAAGGTTGAAAGTTTGCAATTGCGAACCTCGTCACGGTGAAGTGCTAGCCGCGCAATGCGTGCCGTGTCAATCGCCCTGTTATTTGGCCAAATAATGTCAAATTTGGCGCAGGCGCCTTTCAAAAAACCGATGTCGTAGGGGGCATTATGGGCAACAAAAACACATTCACCGGCAAAATCAAGAAACATGGTGACCGCCGTTTGGACACTGGGTGAGCGCAAAACCATTGAATCCGTGATGCCGGTGAGCGCGGCGATAAATGGGGGAATGGCAGTCCCCGGATTCACCAGAGTGGTGAATTCACCAATAACCTCGCCGCCTTGGACTTTAACTGCGCCGATCTCGGTGATTCCAGCATCAACGCCAGCCCCACCGGTAGTTTCTAGGTCAACCACGACAAAAACAATGTCGACCAACGCTGTGCCGAGGTCTGCGAGTGAGAGTTGGGTGGCTGCCAAGGCACTCGGTGGCTGGGTCACGGTCACAAACTAACGCTAAGCCCTGACACGGTTAACGGCTTAACGTATTAACGGACTAACGACTCAGCGCAAACATGGTTCTCTGTCACAGGAGATAGCGTTCTCTCATGACTGAAGCTACTAATTTTTCATTGCCGGACCTAAAATCTCGGTTCCGTTGTGCGCATTGCGGCAACCTCACCCGTTTTGACGTGACTCGAGCCTCGAAGGTGAAAGAGTTCTGGCACGCGGATATGGCCGGTGAGGTCACCGTTGAAGAGCGGGAAGTCCTATCAGATCAGGTACTCACAGTTTCTTGCCGCTGGTGTGGTGCGGGAGACCGAATTGAGATTGTCCTACGCCCTGAATTCGGCGGCCCCTCACAAGAGTCCGCGGGGGATGGCGGGGTTTAGCACAGATTCGACTCTAATTTTTACCGATGTCAGTCGGGTTACTTAGCCTTTCGTCATGGTTATTGATTGCAGTACATGTGTAGTGGCGGGCCTGGCCTGCGGAGATTGCGTTGTGACGGTGCTTTTGGGGGAGCCGGAGTTCCTGCGCTCACCCGAGGTGGCGGACGACCACGTGGTGGCTTTAGGGGTTTTAGCCCAGTCCGGCTTGGTACCACCCCTTCGCTTGGTCACCCAAAAATCCCAAGCGGGCTAGACATTAGTTCTAGTTAATTTTGGGGGCACGCTGGCCGGATCGTCACCAATCTGTTACCTTTTTAGGAAGGAGCGAGTTTGTGGGGGCGTCAAATGACCCAGCACGGCAGGCTCATCGTCCAACACAGTCCAACACCGTCCAACACCGTCCAACACCTCAGCAGGCAGCCAAAGCGAGCGGAGAGTTTGTGAAGCAAAAAGCATTTAGCGTCAGCGGGATATCCGTTGCGATCGCGGCTCTGTTGATTCCAGGATTTGTAGTCGCTCCCGCGCAGGCCGCGCCCAATCTGCAGCAGGTACGGATGCAGGTGATGGATTTACAGGGAAAGGCCGAAGCGGCCAACGAACGATATAACGACGCCCGAAATCGACTTGGTGGGATTCAGAAACAACTCGATACGCTCAAAGCCAAGGCTAAACGCGAGCGCAAGGATCTCAACGCGATCATGGGTTCGGTCGACGATCTAGCCCGCGCCACCTATACATCCGGTGGGATTGACACTTCCCTACAAATACTGCTCGCCGAAAACCCGAATCAATTCCTCTCTCAAGCCGCGGCACTTGATCAAGTTCAAAAAGGTCAAGCCTCTGCAATCCGCGGCAGCCAAACAACTCGTCTGCGTTTAGCCCAGACGGAAGCGGCCATGCTGGATAAAGAGACGGCGGCTAAGAAAGTTCGCTTCGAAATGGGCGACTCGAAGTCCGAGGCAAATGATCGCTATCGCGATGCCCAAGCAATCCTGTCAAATCTTGAAGCAAGTGAGCGACGCCGCATTGCCGCGATGGCCGCCAGTGAACGGGCCGCATCTCTTGCAGCCGCTCGGGCCGCGTCCGCTGCAATAAGTTCAGGTGGTGGGGCTTCTTCGGCCAGCGGGTCCTCCGGTGGCGGGTTTACCGGGAGCGGTCGCATTGCTCGGGTCGTGCAATACGGGCTGGCTCAGGTCGGTGATCGTTACGTCGCTGCGGCAAGTGGACCCAGTTCATTCGACTGTTCAGGACTCACCATGACGGCCTGGCGCCAAGCCGGCGTTTCACTTCCCCACTACAGCCGCTCACAGTTTTCAACAACGCGCAGAGTTCCGTTGAGTCAAGCTCAGCCGGGGGATTTGGTTTTCTATTTCGGTAGTGGTGCGCACCACGTTGGTTTGTACATTGGGAACGGAAAAATGGTGCACGCGGCCAACCCCAGCAGTGGTGTTCTCATCTCGGACGTGATGGGCCCTTGGTACAACTCACGGTTTAGCGGTATCGGCCGAGTAATCGGCTAATACCGCTAAACCAATAAGTGATTCAATCGATCCGTTAAGCGTAAATTCCCGCGATATCGGACTCGTGCTCTTTGAGCACGACATTGCGCTTGAGCTTGAGTGAAGGTGTCATTTGGCCACCTTCTTCGGTCCAGTCGGTTTCCAAAATGGTGAACTTCTTGATCGCCTCAGCGTTGGACACTGCCTTATTCGCCAGGTCAACGGCGCCTTGGACTTCACTTTGAATCAACGCGTTATTCACCAACTCCGAAATGGGAGTGGACGCACTCAAACCCTGTTGATTTAGCCACACCGGGATTGCCTCCGGGTCGAGGGTGACGAGAGCCCCAATGAATGGTTGGGCGTCGCCGACCACCATGCACTGTCCAACAAGGAAGTGGGCCCGCAGCCGGTCTTCAAGCATTGCGGGGGCCACGTTTTTGCCGGCCGCGGTCACAATCAGTTCTTTTTTGCGGCCGGTGATCCGAACAAACCCGCGATCGTCGATTTCACCAATGTCGCCGGTATGGAACCAGCCGTCAGACGTCATTGCTTCGGCGGTAGCGGTTGGGTTGTTCCAATAGCCGGCGAAGATGTGATCGCCCTTGAGCATGATTTCGCCGTCCGCTTCAATTCGCGCACTCGACCCTGGAAATGGTTGTCCTACAGTGCCAATACCGATTGCATCAGGTCGATTCACCGTGCTCGCGGCCGAGGTCTCGGTTAGGCCGTATCCTTCAAGAATCGTTACTCCGATACCCCGGAAGAAGTGGCCCAGCCGTGCACCCAAAGGTGCACCACCTGAGAGTGCCCATTCGATTTGTCCACCCATTGCAGCGCGAATCTTGCCGTAAACAAGTCGGTCGAATATCGCATGCTTGATTTTGAGTCCCAAACCGGGACCGCCATCGTCTAACGACTCGCTGTATTCGATTGCAACGTGGCTCGCCTTGTCGAAAATATTGCCCTTACCGGCCGCGATTGCCTTCTGCTGGGAAGAGTTAAAGATTTTTTCAAACACTCGGGGAACCGAGAGAATGAATGTCGGCTGGAAAGAGCCCAGCAGGGGTAGTAGTTCTTTAACGTCGGGGGCGTGTCCCATGCGAACCTTGGCTCGGACACACCCGAGCTGAACCGTTCGACCAAAGACGTGAGCAATTGGCAGGAAGAGCAGTGTGGACGAGTTCGTCCCACGGAAAACGTTACCGAGACCTTCCACGATGTTGTCGACTTCGAACATGAAGTTCTTGTGGGTCAGCATGCAGCCCTTGGGCCGTCCGGTTGTGCCGGAGGTGTAAATGATTGTGGCGGTGGAGTCCGGTGTAAGTGTGATCCGTCGCGACTCAAGCTCCTCGTCGCTGACGTTCACCCCTGAAGTGATCAGTGCATCAAGGCACTTGTCTTCAAAGACCCAAACGCGGGTCACGTCAGGAGTGTCAACCGCAACTTCTTCGAAGACGGCCTTGTTTGCTTCGCGCTCGCAGAAAAGAGCGACCGAACCTGAATCGGTAAGGATCCACTGGACCTGCTCGGCGGAGGAAGTTTCATAGATTGGCGCACTGATGCAGCCCGCAAACCAAATTGCGTAGTCCACCACGGTCCATTCGTATCGGGTTCGGGACATGACGCCGATGCGTTCACCCGCTTCGATTCCACTGGCGATAAGGCCCTTGGCAACGCCACGCACCTGTTCGAGGAACTCTGATGTGGTGACTCCCACCCATGCATCCCCGCGCGGGATCGAGAAAACTACTTTGTTCGGTTCGCTTTGAGCGTTCGCAATGATGTGATCGGTGAGGTTTCCACTCGTTGGTGCGGCAACCTTTGCCTTTACGGAGAATTCGGTCAGCATGTGGATCTTCCTTTCTTCGGGCCAGTGGAGCCCCCCGTTAACGAAGAGGATCCCTTGGTCTGTGGACCTTGTCACTAAACTACGCGAATTCCGCGAAAAGCACCATGAGACTGGAAATAAATTTCTGGTTACCTTGACGGGTGGGTTGGAGAGAATAAATGAATTCAGAAATGAATCCAGACTTTGACCACACGACAATCGATATCGCCGATGACACCGTGATTTACGCCTCCGCGGGCGAACTAATCGCGATAATTCGAGATCAATCGACCTTGGTCCGCTGGTGGCCGGATCTTAAATTGGTGGTCTACCGGGACCGGGGGGACAAAGGACTGCGCTGGACCGTGACCGGCGCACTGGTTGGATCAAGCGAGATTTGGCTCGAATCTATTGAATTGGCGCCGGCTGAAGAAAGTGTCACAATTGTGCACTACTACTTGAGAGCTAATCCCACCCAAATCGGGAGTCGGATTCATCCTCGGGCGGTAACCAATTCGGCCCATGAGCAACGAGAAACCCATAAGTTGCGCGAACGCCACGTGCTCGCGTGGAAGCGAAATGTTTGGTCCCTGAAAGACAGGTTGGAGAACCGGAATGTGGAGTGAGTGTCAGTGCGCTTGAACATTGTGAGCGATGTACATGGGGCGTCAACGGCAATAAAAACCGCCGCGAAGGATTGCGACGTTTTCATTTGTTTAGGGGATTTAATTCTCTTTTTGGATTACGACGAACCCGAGCAAGGGATCTACGCTGATCTCTTTGGCGTGGATTACGCGAAGACCTATATCGCACTTCGAACGTCTAATCATTTTGAGCAAGCCCGGGAGTTCAGCGCTAACGCCTGGCTTGGGATCGGTGTCACCCAGCCGGAGGAACGCTGGAATGTATTGCAGCAGAAAGTCCGTGAGCAGTACGAAGTGATGTTTGCCTCGATTCCCACGCCCGCACTCCTGACATACGGCAATGTCGACCTGCCGGACCTGTGGCCGACCTACCTGCAACCCGAGCATCGAGTACTCGATGGCGACGTAATCGAGATGAATGGTCAACGGTGGGGTTTTCTTGGTGGGGGACTGAAGAGTCCCATGCGGACTCCATATGAACTAGAACCGCAGGAGTATTGGGACAAGCTTTTTGCGATGGGACCGGTCGATATTCTTTTCACCCACATCCCACCTCTGAATCCATTGCTCAACTACGACACAGTGGCTCGTAGGTTTGAGATTGGCTCGGCTGCAATCACCAGTTATATCGAAAAATATTCTCCGAAATACCACTTCTTCGGTCATGTTCACCAGCCGCAGCGTTCACGGCTACGAATGGGGGCCACCGAATGTATTAACGTCGGTCATTTCCATGGTCGGAAGGTCCCATTCACCATCGATGTATAAGTTCGACGTTTAAGTTCGACGTTTAACGGCCATCATCCTTGTCTTGATGCACGGCTCCCATCTGGTGGAGTACCGTGGCCCCATGGCCGAACAGACCGAATCCAGCATCTCCATTAATGCAACGCCCGCGCAGATTATGGAAGTAATTGCTGACCTCCCTGCATATCCGCAATGGAGTGACGGAATCACCTCGGTGACGGTCTTGAGTAAATACGAAGATGATGACCGCCCGGCAGATGCCCGTTTTTCCCTTGCTTCCGGTCCCATCAAGGACACCTACGAGTTGGAGTACGACTGGGATGGCAACCGTAAGGTTACGTGGACTTTGATCACCGCCGAAATGTTGACTGCAATGGATGGCGAATACGAATTGACCGACAACGGGAATGGCAGCACTACCGTTTACTACCGGTTGCAAGTTGATGTTAAAATTCCCATGATTGGAATGCTTAAACGTAAAGCCGAAAAGGTCATCGTGGAAACTGCGCTTAAAGGATTGAAAACACGCGTGGAGTCGGGCGCCGGAAGTGTCGTCTAACCTTCGCATCACTTGCGGGGTCGAACCTCAAACGGGCTCGGTCATCATCCCTGTTGCTGTCTCCGAAGTTTTCGAATCACTCATGGCGCCCTTCGGATTTTTTAATCCAACGAAGGGGCTGCTGGGTGAACTCAACTTTTCACGTGGCGTTTACTCCTTGCTTTCCGAATCGGAGCACCTCGAATTTGAGTCGGTGCGTCATTTGGCTCAGGCAATCAGCGACCTTGACTCGATCGGAATCGCTCTGTCACAGATGGACTCCGAAGAGTTTGCCATCTGGTGCGGTCTAGGTAAAAGTGAAGCCCGTACTCACCTACTCGAATTAATGAACTCCATTGACCAGGTGCGAATCCGGGTACAAAAAGCGGAATTGAGACTGGACTTTGTGCAGTATCGGCCAAGCCCCAAAGTATTAATGCGATCCCTATCCCAACTTGCACTTGTTGGAGTCGGATGTGATGGGCGACAACTGCAACGGGCTTGGTCTAAGTCAGCACCCGAATCACTTCCAAAAAAGTGGGTCACACGATTCGAATCGATCAGAGTTTTTAGTGGCCACGGTACGTTGAGCGAGCGAGAAGCGTTGCTGTTTGTTTTTCGGGTCAAGTGGAAGGGTGTCGGTAACACGGATCCGGCAATTGGAATGGTGCGTAATCACTTGGTGATCGAACTTGGTGGCGTGCGTCGGTTCCTCAAACTTCCTGCGGGCTGTTCACGCATGGAACCCGGATCTGTCCAACTTTCCAAAAATAAATTCGAGATCGACTTTGTTGTTAAAGAAAGCGAGTGGCCCAGATCATGAGTGACGACAACAACGGGCAAAACTTAACAAGTGATCTGGGTAGTTGGCTGATTTCAATGGGGGCTCCCGTGTCGATCACCGAATTGATGCCGACTGAAATCACCGGACTCGATATTGCACCTTTGATGACAATGCTGGGTGGAATTGGGATCAGGGGCGGGGTGCGCGGCAGCATTGCGGGGGAGCAATCCGCAGACACGATCCGGTGGCTTCCCATTATTTACTAATGTGGTGAGCACGGAATTAGCGGATTGCGCTGGGTTAGACGACGGCTCCGTCACCGAAATCTTCACCGGGTGGGACATGTTTATCGCGTCTGGATATGAGAAACACGAAGCCACCTACGGTCGCGATCAGTCCCGCCGTTGAAATAGCGCCGCCAAGACCAAGGACGTAACCCAGGAGCATGACGACGGGTCCACCGAGTACACCGGCCCAAGCAAACCGGGCAATGGCGTCAGTGGGAACTGTCAGTGGTGGTGGTTCAGGAGGTTCGTACCCTTGATCAAAATATTCGTCTATGTAATCGCGCTCCGGTATTAGTTCGGCTGGGGTGGGATCGCTGCGAAAATGTGGTCCAAGATCAATTTGACCGCTGAGATCAGCAACGATTGCATCCCATGCGGCATTGTCCTTGTCGGGCTCCGGTGGCTCTGGTGGATCCGGCGGCGTAATTGTCATCTAATATTTCCCGACTAATTCGTGATCAGACGTTTGATGAAGTCAGCGCTCAAGGTCTCGATGAGTTCCGCGTCGTAATCCAGGGTTGCAACATGGAAGGAATTCTCCAGCAGTATCTCTTCTTTATCCGAACTAGAAACGTGGTCAAGGATCCATTGAGCATTCGATGCCTCTACGACGTGGTCCTGCAAACTGCGAAACAGCAAGACCGGTTGGTTGACCTTTCGGATATCAGTTTTTGTCAGTTTCCATAATTGAGCGAGTGAGTGAGCCGCCTTGAGTGGCAGTTTTCCATACGCGACTTCGTCTTGCCCCGGTTTGGCAATGTCGTTAGAGATTCCTGGAAATGATTTCAGAAACTTTGAGATGACCGGTAGGAGATGTCGATCGGCTCGCTCTGAGTGCACGGCCGGGTTGACTAAGACGATCCCGGAAATTTCATTCCCGTGTGCTTCCGCCAGCCGAAGGGTGAGGGATCCACCCATAGAGAGGCCGCAGACAAATACCTGATCACACTTGACTTGTAGTTCACGCAAATTACGTTCGGACTCGGCGTACCAGTCTTCCCACGTTGTCAGGTTCATGTCCTGCCAGCGTGATCCGTGACCGGGAAGCCGCGGCACCCGGATGGTCCATCCGTTTTGGGACAGCGACTGACCCCACGGGGTCATCGAGGCAGGTGACCCCGTAAACCCGTGAATAAGAAGTACCCCAATTCCGGCGGCCGGGCCGGTTGGGTCGATACTCCACGGTTGTGCGCCTGCTGCCAATGGCATTGAGATCTCCTAATTCGTTCATTCTGTCGCTACCTGCAAGAGCGTACGCCTATGATCGGGTGACGCGTGAGGACCGCCAAAATCTGGATGTCGGGCAGACTCCATCGGCTTTGATAATTCGTTGGAACATGAGAGGTGGGTGGGCAGGTGCTGTATTGGTTTGTCAAGCACATCCTGCTGGGTCCCTGGCTCAAAATCCTGTTCCGGCCTTGGGCTGAAGGCCAAGAAAACATTCCTGAGTCCGGTGGTGTGATTCTGGCGAGCAACCATTTAAGTTTTTCGGACTCGTTTTACCTGGCACTCGTTGCAAAACGACCCATGGCCTATCTAGCGAAAAGTGATTACTTCACAGGCAAGGGGATCAAGGGTTACTTCACCAAGTTATTTATGAGCGGTGTCGGGCAGCTTCCCGTTGATCGCTCCGGTGGCCGAGCTTCCGAAGCTGCAATTCACACGGCACTTCGCGTATTGAATTCAGGTGACATTTTGGGGATCTACCCGGAAGGCACCCGTTCCCCGAACGGAATCCTTTACCGCGGTAAGACCGGACTTGCCCGGATGGCACTTGAGGCCAAAGTCCCCATTATCCCGGTTGCCATGATTAATACTTATGAAATTCAGCCACCGGGAAAACTACGACCGCGCCTCAAGCGGGTCGGGATTCGGGTGGGTAAACCGCTGAACTTTTCCCGCTACGAGGGTTTAGAAGATGACCGGTTTGTTTTGCGTTCGGTAACGGATGAAGTGATGTATGAACTCATGACTCTCTCCGGTCAAGAGTATGTTGATATGTACGCAACACGGGCGAAAGAACTGATTTCAAATGGTGAGTTAGCCGATGCCGCAAGTTCACTGCTTTAATCCTTAGCGATCTGTTGCGTCCAACCTCGGGAACGAGAAACTGCATCGCGCCATTGAACGTGGAGCTCCTCACGATCAACCTTCGGTGTGAACTCACCGGAAATTTTTGTTAATCCGGAAACCTCCTCCGTGTCTTTCCAGAACCCAACGCCGAGTCCAGCGAGGAATGCGGCACCAAGCCCGGTTGTTTCGACCTGCTCAGACCGTTTGATCAGCAGCCGGGCAATGTCGGCTTGTAACTGGCACAGTAAGTCGTTTAACGACGCCCCACCGTCAATGGCTAAGTAGGGCAGTGCCGCCCCCGTCTCCCGTGCCATGAGATCAACGACGTCACGGACTTCAAGGGCGATTGCTTCCAGTGTCGCGCGGGCAATATGAGCAGTGGTTGTTCCTCGGTTGATCCCAATGATCAGGCCGCGTGCATGTGGATCCCAATCCGGTGCCCCCAAACCGGTAAGGGCCGGGACAAAAATTACGCCACCTGAGTCGGGAACACGGCCGGCCAACTCTTCGATGTCGGAGGATTTTTCAATTATTCCAAGGCCATCACGCAACCACTGAACAGCGGCACCGGTAACAAAAATTGATCCTTCAAGCGCGAAATCCCTGCGGGCTGGCCCAGATTGCGTCGGGTGAGCGAGCGCAACGGTGGTTAGCAAGCCGTGGGTTGAATGAACAATCTGCTCGCCCGTATGAAGTAACAGGAAGGAGCCGGTGCCGTAGCTGCACTTCGCGCTACCCGCCGAAAATCCCGCATGCCCGATAAGGGCTGCCTGCTGGTCACCCGCAACACCGCTGATTGGTGCGTCAATGCCCAAAAAGACTTCAGGATCGGTGTGAGCAATCCTTCCATAGGAGGCCATGATTGTTGGTAGTGATTCTTCGGGTACGTCAAAGAGGTCGAGTAGTTCGCGACTCCAGGCCCCGGACTCGAGTTCATAAAGAAGTGTCCTTGAAGCGTTTGTGTGATCGGTGACATGCTCAAGACCGCGCGTCATGCGGGCAATCAGATACGAGTCGACGGTGCCAATCGCTACTCGACCGGAGACAACTTGAGCCCACGTGTGCGGGTCGTTTTCTTTCACCCACATCAGTTTCGTGGCCGTGAAGTAAGGATCAAGGCGCAGACCGGTGAGTTCACCCACCCTTGGCTGCAACCCGGCTTCAATTAATCTCTGACAGATTTCGGTACTGCGACGGTCTTGCCAAACAATTGCCCGCCTGGGCGAGCCCAAAGTTTCACGGTCCCAGAAGCACGCTGTTTCGCGTTGATTGGTAACCCCCACTGCGACGATGCGTGGCTCGCCACCGTATTCGGCCCGGTGTACCGCCAAGGCTAATTTGGTCGCCTCGAGGGTGGCATTCCACATTTCAGTCAAATCGTGTTCAACCCAACCGTCCTGGGGGAAGTGCTGCGGGAACTCTTGGTATCCCTGGGCCCTGATCAAGCCGTCATGGGATACGAGCAGGGCGGTGAGGCCCGTGGTTCCGGCGTCAATTGCAAGAACGCGATCATGTGACTGCACGGCTCAAAGGATACTTGACCGTGATGGACGCACTGATAGCGTTTATATAGAAAAATTGTTAAACAAGATTCGGCTAATCGAGTTAAAACGTTGAAAGGTTTGGCATATGCGCGTTGGAGTTCTCACTGGAGGCGGAGATTGTCCGGGTCTTAATGCGGTCATTCGCGCGGTAGTTCGACGCGGCGTCGCCGAATATGGATTCGAATTCATTGGTTTCCGTGACGGTTGGAAAGGCCCGCTCGAGGGACTCACGATGGAACTTAACGTCGGTGCGGTCCGAGGGCTCCTACCACGCGGCGGCACAATCTTAGGCTCCTCGCGCACCAACCCGATCAAAATTGAAGGGGGAGTGGACCGCATCAAAGCCAATATGGCCGAACTCGGAGTTGACGCACTCATTGCCATTGGTGGAGAAGACACACTCGGTGTTGCAACCGCACTGACCGAAGTGGGTTTCCCAGTGGTCGGCGTGCCGAAAACCATTGACAACGACCTCAGCGGGACCGACTATACATTTGGTTTTGACACCGCGGTGACAATCGCAACCGAAGCAATGGATCGTTTGCACACAACAGCCGAGTCACACCACCGTATTTTGATCTGTGAAGTGATGGGTCGTCACGCTGGCTGGATTGCTCTGCATTCGGGTATGGCCGGTGGCGCGAACGCAATCCTGATCCCCGAAGTCCCATTTGACTTAGATGAAGTCGTCGGATGGGTCAATTCACGTTTTGAAACTAACTATGCCCCGATTATTTGCGTAGCCGAAGGCGCCCTACCCAAAGATGGGGACCTGATCACCAAAGATGCCACCTTGGACGCGTTCGGTCACGTCAAACTCTCCGGTATTGGCGAGTGGCTCGCCGGTGCATTAGAAGCACGCACAGGGCACGAAGCCCGAACGACCGTTCTGGGCCACGTTCAGCGGGGAGGTTCCCCAACGGCATTCGACCGGGTGCTGGCAACCCGATTTGGCCTTAATGCAATTGAATCGGTGCAAGACCAAGCCTGGGGAACCATGGTGGGGCTTCGTGGCACCGACATTGTTCGCGTACCACTCGCCGAAGCCACCGGGACCCTTAAGACCGTCCCGATCGAGCGTTACCGTGAAGCCACCGCGTTCTTTGGCTAAGCCATTCCTCTACGCTGAGCGCATGACTTCCCCGCAGGTGCAAAAAACTCGTGGTCGGGTGGAAACCCCCATGACCCTCGAGTGGCCAGATTTGGTCGCTGCCCAGCAGCCCCCCTGGCCTGACGCGGTTGCGCTGGAGGAATCGGTCGCCAAGTTACGCAAACTGCCCCCATTGGTTTTTGCCGGTGAATGTGATCAACTCACCGACCGTTTGGCTGCTGCCGGTCGAGGTGAAGCGTTCGTTCTCACCGGCGGTGACTGCGCGGAAACATTCGAGGCAAATACCGCCGATTCGATCCGGGCCCGGCTACAAACCGTCCTTCAAATGTCCGTCATTTTGACCTACGGCGCCTCACTGCCCGTGGTGAAAATGGGCCGCCTTGCTGGACAGTATTTTAAGCCACGCAGTAAGACGATTGAAGTCCGCGACGGAATCGAAATGACCTCCTACCTTGGTGATGCTGTCAACGCCATTGAGTTTGAAGCTAGTGCTCGCCGACCAGACCCAGAAAGACTGCTGCGGGCCTACCACGCTTCAGGATCAGCACTGAACCTTGTGCGAGCTTTCACCATGGGTGGTTTCGCCGATCTGCGACAGGTGCACGCATGGAATCAAGACTTCGTCCGCGAATCCATTGCCGGGCAACGGTATGAATTAATGGCTCGCGACATTGATAAAGCACTGTCATTCATGCATGCCTGTGGAGCCGACCCCGACGAGTTCCAGCGGGTTGAGTTTTACGCAGCCCACGAAGCCCTCTCGATGGACTACGAACGTGCGCTGACCCGGATCGACTCGCGCACCGGTAACGCCTACGACGTGTCAGGTCACTTCCTGTGGATCGGGGAACGCACCCGTCAACTTGATGGCGCCCACATCCATTTCGCGTCGACCATTGCCAATCCCATTGGCATGAAGGTCGGACCGACCGCATCCCCGGAAGACGTTGTCGAAGCAGCTCGGATTCTCAACCCCAATAACATTCCGGGTCGCCTCTCATTGATCACCCGCATGGGGGCTGATCTGGTCTCTGACAAGTTGCCCGACATCGTGGCCAAGGTGGATGCCAGTGGAATTCCGGTCGTGTGGGTTTGTGATCCTATGCACGGCAATACTCGCGAGTCGTCGAGTGGTTACAAAACTCGATTGTTCGATGACGTGATCACCGAAGTCGAAGGCTACTTTGCCGTGCACCGTGAAGCGGGAACGTTCCCTGGTGGAATCCATATTGAACTTACCGGCGACGACGTCACCGAGTGTGTTGGCGGCACCGCGGGTGTTGCTGAGAGTGATTTGTCCCAAAGATACGAAACCGCGTGCGACCCACGGCTGAACCGCGAACAAAGCCTGGAACTTGCCTTCCTCGTTGCAGACATGTTGAGCAAGCGGTAAGTAGTTCATGTCTCGCTGGCACGGCACGGCGAAAACTCCGGCCGGGCTTGTTTATTTTGTTTTCGATGAAATCGACCAGCAACTCGTCTCGGCGCGGTTTGATCCGCGCGATGTTGACGGGTCGGTCCGTAAGCGTTCACCAGTTCATGACGCATTCGCGCAATACCGTGACGGTGTGCTGGACTCATTCAATGGAATAAATGTTCTCCAAGGTAATTCGCCATTCATCGTGAAGGTTTATGCGACAATGCGCGAGATCCCACCCGGAACAGTGCAAACCTACGGTGAACTAGCTGCGCGTGCGGGCCACCCACGGGCCGCACGGGCTGTCGGTACCGCATGCGGGCGCAATGAAATAGTGATCGTGATCCCGTGCCACCGGGTTGTTGCTAGCAACGGAATTGGTGGTTACGGCTACGGAGTCGACGTGAAAACCAACCTACTGATTCACGAAGGTGTCCACGGTTATTGAGGTTCC
>Ga0209702_10003204_pt1 | contig 26309 bp, 21 predicted proteins | sample FRY01_FD_187210 | JGI IMG/M metagenome (GOLD analysis project Ga0209702, IMG submission 187210) | Freshwater microbial communities from Lake Fryxell liftoff mats and glacier meltwater in Antarctica - FRY-01 (SPAdes) (version 2) | ecosystem: Environmental > Aquatic > Freshwater > Ice > Glacier... | reverse complement strand
TCTCTCTATCGTATCCCATCCATCATTCGCTTCTTTCCATTTACTAATCAATGTTCTTTTCTTTCTTATTAGATTTGTTATACCTGCTACTACTTTCAACAATTCTGTATCTTTTTCCCATACATTCGATTCCTTTACGTAAAGCGTTTTTCTCGTAGCATCCGTACAATGTATGGGTCTTTCTAATATATCTAGCTTACTTAGGCCATTCGTTATCATATGTGTGACTGTTTTAGTTAAGCCATTTTCAATTGTGCTATCATATGTTGCTGCCGTAATAGGTAATGATTCTATAAAATCTGTCAAGTTCATGGCATTCTTACAATGCTCATTCAAAAACATTTGAATATTAAACTGATTGTTAGTAGTGTTATGACTGTTTGTATTCGTCGTATTGCTTGTTATACTACCTAATGCTGGCATTATTTCCATCATTTTTTCCATGACATCTTTGTTCGTTGTTGTTATACTTGACATAGAATTATTTATTTGTGATACTAGTTCTGCCATAAACTCTTGATTTTTTGTCATAATTAGCTCTACTAACTTATGTGTTATATCAGTTTTGTCAATAGTTGTAGCCGTATTCGTTTTATTTTTTGTGTTATAGGTTGATAGACACACATCACATTTTTTTTGATGTTTCCACAATCCAGAATTTGTTTTGAATTCTTTACAACACTTATTACATTTGTAAATGATTGCGTTTTTTTCATTTCCATTGTTTCCATATATTTCCTTATTGTGTTTAAGTCTCATAATATGTCTGGTCCAATCACTTTTTTTACTACATATAAAATCACATTTTTCACAATAAAATAATTCCGCGTTTTTTAGTACATTATTTATTTCCATAATTTCATATATATAGGAAATATAAAAAACGCCTAAATACTTTCGCATAAAAAACACAGAAAACCAAAAAAAATGGCATAACAAATATTTCCAGTCCAAAACGAAAACGAGAGCATTATGCTCTAAAACGCATTTTCACGCTTTTTCCAATCCTATTTTCAAAAATAAAAAAAACACACAAAAATACTGTGTGTAATTTTTTAAAATCGAAAATCAAATTGAAAAACACGAAAAAAGTGACTTTGCTACATTCATCAAAAGCAGACACCGGTTTTTCTCTTCAAAACCTTCCCTACATATGTAGGGGACTACCTACATGGACTTACATAACCTACCTGTTTCTGAAAAAGACAAAAAAAGTATGTAGTTACATTTTACCTACATAAAAACGATGCCCCTAAAAGCGGAAATACGTGGTTTATTTACACGTTTGTCCTTTTTGGAGGATAATTTATATCGGCGCAAAAATAGGATGTTTATGTGAATTTATTCTGTATTCTTTGTAAGATATCATTATTATAGATACCCATTGGTTTGTAATTCTTGGTCGAGTTGTAATCTTTATCTTTGTCTTTGTCTTTGTCTTTGTCTTTGTCTTTGTCTTTGTCTTTGTCTTTTCTAATAACAATATTCATTCCATTATTGTTTAAAAGTGTATCATCGACGTTGATAATGGTTGTATTTTCAATTTGTGGATTATTGTCACTAGTATTGCCATGGCCATCAATCACTTTACCAGTTTGTTTTTTATACTCTTGACGCACATAGCCTGGTATCCAATGCGCCCAACTGATAAATACAAGATTAGGATGTGTATAACGAACCACTAAATCGTTTTCACGTAATTTCCGTATAATATATCCGGTGCATTCAGCAACATCATATCTAGAAACCCCAATCATAATTTCAGGGATAATATACCATATAAACTGTTCTTTACCTCTATTTTGATTAGAGGTTATTTTAATTTTATTATGTATGCGGTTTAAAATTTTATTGTATAATATCAACTTGCTTTCAGCAATTTCTCTCTTCTTTTCAAATAAATCGTCCAAATTAATTTTATCTGTTAAATCATTCTCGTCAGATAATGTAAAAATATTCATATTATTTTGTAAATAGAAAAAAATAAAATAGAAAATACGTTTTGTTTACAACATTACAAAAACCTAAATATAGTCTGAAAAATAAATATCTAGCGGAAATGTATAAGTTAAAACAAAATGGCCGAAATAAAAGATACCAAGTTAACCATGTTACTAATGTTTATATTAGTTGTAAAAATTTTATGGATACTTTCATTATTTAGCTATTTCGTAATTAAATTTTATGATCCAACTAAGTATTCACAATATCTTGAACTCGTTGACATGCTTGCAGATTTATTACACACTACATTTATCTTCTGTATAGGAATATTATTGGTATATTTATATAACCATTTAAGACCATCAAAAGTTTGTATAGAAGGACATACAAAACTATATTTGTATACTTTTGGTATTTTGTCCATAATTGGAAGTATACAACACGCCTTTCGTAAATGTTATTTTAGTGAATATAACGAACTGACGAAATATTTGTAATGTAATTACATATTAAAAATACTTAATAAGATGTCAATAATCATATGTATCAAGTAAATATTTATGATTAAACATTTGGTTATAAGTGGCGGTGGTCCTACAGGACTATTATATTATGGTGCTTTGAAGCATTTATTTGAACAACAATTTATAAATATAGAGAATATTAAATCTATATATGGAACGTCTATCGGTGCTATAATTGGCGTAATTATATCGTTAAAATATGATTGGAAAACATTGGATGACTATTTTTTAAAGCGTCCTTGGGAAAAAGTATTCAAAGTCGCCCCAGATAATTTATTTGACTTGTATTCTAATAAAGGAATGTTTCAGTTTAGCATGGTGAAGGAAATGTTAGAACCATTACTCACAGCAAAAGATTTATCAGTGGATATCACGTTAAATGAATTTTATGAATATAACCAAATAGACTTCCATTGTTTCACTTCGGAGATGAATTCTTTTGTTAAAGTAGATTTAAACCATACAACATATCCTGAATTATCATTGATACGGGCGTTAGAAATGACTAGTGCCGTTCCGATATTATTCAAACCGATAATACAAGATGACAAGTGTTATGTAGATGGAGGATTATTCGATAATTATCCAATTACTGAATGTTTAAACAACGAAAAGTGTAGTGAAGATGAAATATTAGGTATAAAGAATAAGTGGAGCAATGAACAAGAAATAATAAATAGTGAAATGAATATTTTTCAATATTTACAGGCATCAATGAATAAAATAATTACATATGTTCAATTACAATCGTCGCCCAAACCAATCCGTTATGAGTTAAAATGTATATGTGATAAAAAGCTAGCCGATTATTCAACCTGGTTTGAATATTTAACCAAAGTAGAAAATATGAAAGAGCTTATACACGACGGAAAGACGTTTGCTGATTTATTTTTACATTATGAAAAGGAATTGAGTGCGTCTAGTGTTTCGAACGTCTAGGATAATGTGCTATTTAAAAATTCTTTTAGATGTACCAACGATGGTTTAGCGTCATACTCAATTACTTGAGAACCCTTGATTAATTTAATAGTAGGAAAACCTTCTACTTTATACTTATCTGCCAATTCAGGATGTTCTTCACCGTCGAATTGTTGGAATATTATTTTATACCCATTATATGGTTTATCACCATATTCCTCCTTTAATTGATTCCATATAGGTATAGCCTTTTTGCTATGAGGACACCATTCTACAGTGAAAATAATTAATTCAACCTCTTTACTAGCACCATCCGTTTGCTTGTCGTCTTTATAAAATTCGCTGTTGGCAACGTATTTTTTGTCTACCATTGGTGTAACATATTTATTATAAACATAACCAGCAACAATTAAGAAGAAAATAATAACAAGTAGTATCATCCAAAAACGTGTATTTGTAAGTAAATTATAGGCTCCTGATTGAATCTCTTCCAACATTTTATATATATATTTTTATATATAAAACATTAATTGTAATAACGAATAGCGTTGCTAAATATCAAAAGACATCGACAGATAGTTATTTTGTTAGAGTAAATAGTAAGAGTAGTATAGGACAAGTATACTGAGTGTCTATGGATGTCTATGGATGTCTAAACAGTCCATCTAGTAAATAGACTATAAATACAAAGATAGACAGAGAGAAAATACTATTCAATATGAAATTATTTCTAACTATTGCTAAACTAGGATTTACAAAAATACTATCTATGTTCCAAAGAGATTGTGACGAAACTATATTTATGTATAGCGAATACGACAGTAAAAATATAATGACAACATGTACAATTGAGTCGGTATACCCACCCGATGTTTCGACTGGTCTCATCATAAAGAGAAATATAAGTGCTATGACAAGCGCGTTTATGTAAAATGTCTTTTTTGTATTATCGCAAAATCCTTGGTATATTTTTTGATAAGTGTCTTTCATTACTATATGTGCGTAAAGTTTTTTCTCTAAATAATGTAATACGATGAAAACAATAAATGTAAAATCAAATACAAAGACAAGGTCAAATACAAAGACAAGGTCAAATAGAATAAACAAACCGAGTCAGACTAAGCGTGTCTTTACAAGAAAAGATTTTAGCGACGGAGACGGTATGCTTGTTAGTGTTTGGGGGCCAGCTCAATGGCATTTCTTACATACAATGAGTTTCAACTATCCAGTAAATCCCACCACTGATGACAAACAACATTATAGAGAATATATGCTACATTTAGTAAATGTGTTACCGTGTAAATATTGTAGAGAGAATTTAAAAAAAAATTATAAGGCATTTCCATTAACCATGGAATGTATGAAAAATAGAAATAATTTTTCTAGATATGTATATCAGCTTCATGAACGTATCAATAAGAATTTAGGCAAAACATCTGGACTTAGTTATTGCGATGTGAGAGAAAGATACGAGCATTTTAGAGCTAGGTGTGTAGAAGAAAAGCCCAACATGTTTACATTTAACAAAACACGTAAAAATAAGAAGGAGAAGGAGAAGGGTTGTACAGAACCATTATATGGTAAAAAGGCAAAATGTATTATTAAGATTGTTCCTAAGGAAGAAAAATGTGAAACATTTCAAATTGACGAAAAGTGTAAGAAAACAAGGTAATCGTCCTCTCTCTAGGATAGAGGAGTTGAAGTTCTGTTCTAAAAATATCATTTGCTAATGACAATAAATGATATTTTTATTCACAATGAAATGATATTTTTATTCACAATGAAATTACATTCCAAATTGACTAAAATCTGCTAAAACCGGACGAGGAAGGTAATTATTATTTGAGCTAGCATAATTGGGTACTTTCTTACACTCGAATGCTGGTTCAGGACATCTGGCACATGCTGGGCAAGGAGGGCATTTCTCTTGTCTTGGACAAGCTGACGCTTGAGGACAAACCGGACAAACTGGAGGCACTACTTCTGATTTTAAAATATACATGTCTTCTTGGCCAGGAGGAATTTCATAAGACGGAATACCCTTTGGAAGAGCGCTACTGGCAGTGACTTGAGTGTTTAATATAGCATCTTGATTATTGTTAGACATACCTTCACGAACAAAGTAGCCTAAAAATCTTGAAAATACTAATACTAATAATAAAATAATAAACAAGTGGATTTTTTCGAGCTTCATTCTATATTATAGTTTAAGAAAATTTAAAAATTGATTATAATTATTATTGGATTGATATTGATTACAACGATAATTGGGATTTCATGCCTAGAATAAAACAAGAACCACTAATCAAGTTTTACAATGAAGCAGAAAATAATGAAACCTTGGAGATAGGTGTAGACGAAGCAGGACGCGGACCTCTATTTGGTCGTGTTTATACCGCGGCAGTCATCTTACCTAAAGATGATATATTTGAATATGATAAAATGAAGGATAGTAAGAAATTCAGTAGTAGCAAACGGATTTTAGAGGTAGCTGAACATATAAAAAATCACGCTCTAGCTTGGAGTGTTACTTATAATGATGAAACGGTAGTTGATAAAATTAATATTCGTCAATCTGTACTATCTAGTATGCATAGTAGTATTAAAAATGTTATAGAGAATACATACTCGGGTCAGGACGTCAATAACAGTAACGGTATCATTAAGAATAATGGTAACAATAACAGTCAAAATAAACGCGAATATTTATTGCTAATAGATGGAAATGATTTTAAACCCTATATGAGGTTCCACGATGATGAATTTACACAAGTTAAACATGTTTGTATTGAGGGAGGTGATAATAAATATTGCGCAATAGCGGCAGCTTCAATCTTAGCCAAAACGGAGCGTGATAAATATGTTGAAGAATTATGTGAAGAACATCCTGAATTAAAAGAGAGATATAGTATTCATAAGAACAAAGGGTATGGTACAAAATTACATTTAGATGGAATTAAAGAATTCGGTATTAGTAAATGGCATCGCAAATCATATGGCATTTGTAAAGATTATTGTTAAAACTGCTATGTTATGTATTATACATAATTACATCTATTTGCGCATTGGAATATCAAACATTTATTTACACAATTGAAGATTTAAAATTGAAGTTTTTTTTTATATTTATGATATTGTAACTTAATAAGAATCAAATATGAAAGTACTAATATTTGACACAGAAACAACCGGATTACCCGAGGGGAGGAATCCTAGTATTTATGACACGCAAAAATGGCCTCATATTATTCAATTGTCCTATATCGTTTATGACATCGAGACGAACGAAATACTTACAGTGGAAGATGATTATATTAATATAGATGCGAATATTAATATAACTCCTGAAAGTCAAAAAATTCATAATATTTCGAGAGAAATACTGGATAGCAAGGGAATAACAATTCAAGACGCATTGAAAAAGTTTAACGCATTCGCTGATAAAAGTGATTTACTAGTCGGGCATAATGTGTCATTTGATAAGCGAATGGTAATTGTCGAAGGTGTTCGAAACAAAATAAAAATGAACATCAATGAAACGTATTGCACTATGAAGAACAGTATAGACGTGTGTAAAATAGAACGCATTGGACAAAACGGAGACAAGTATTTCAAATATCCAACTCTAAGTGAATTACACAATGAGCTATTCCAACAAGTTCCAAAAAATACACACAATGCTCTTATTGATATACTCATTTGTATGCGATGTTTTATTCAGCTTGAACTAAAACAAGACATTACGCGAATAAATCGAACGATCCGTCTAATGTTGAGGGATGCTCATTAGAAATCACAAAAAACAAAACAAAACAAAACAAAACAAAACAAAACAAAACAAAACAAAACAAAACAAAACAAAACAAAACAAAACAAAACAAAACAAAACAAACCTGATGTAATATTCTAAGCAGAGCACATTTCACACACTTCATGTTCTTCTGTAACACTGGTTTTTTTTTCAGGTTCAATGGTAAATTGTTGAGCCTGATGTTTTGCTTTACGACGAAGATAATACATACCCGTCTTTAACCCTGCTTCCCAAGAATAAAAGTGCATAGATGTCAATGTTTTATAAGTAGGTTCTTCGACCCATAGATTTAAACTTTGACTTTGACAAATAAACGCACCACGGTCTCTTGACATGTCAATAATATGCTTCATCGGAATTTCCCATACAATCTTGTATTTATCCTTAATAGGTTGTGGAATTCCGTCTATATGTTGAACGCTGCCATTGTTCGCAATAATGTTGTTTTTCAAATCTTCGTTCCATAATTTTAAATCAATAAGTTCTTTCATTAAATATTTATTTACAATGATGAATTCTCCTGCGAGTGTTCGTCTTGTATAAATATTACTTGTAAATGGTTCAAAACATTCATTGTTACCTAATATTTGCGCGGTACTAGCAGTCGGCATAGGAGCCACCGAAAGCGAGTTGCGAACACCATATTGAATAATATTTTTGCGCAATTCGGGCCAATCATATCTATCTGATGGTTTCACGGACCACATATCAAATTGTAATATGCCCTGCGATAAGGGTGAGCCTTCGAATGTGCTATAAGCCCCACTAAATTCCTTTTGCTCAAGATGTAATTCGTATTTGTTTAACATCGAGAGAACACCTGTTTCAACATATTTACCGTCCGCCTTGGCTTGTTGGATAAGAACATGCCTATCTCTAGCGATTTCCATCGATTTTTCCAAAGCGGCGTGATAAATAGTTTCAAAGATGAGTATATTTACTGTTTTGGCGGATTCGCTATGAAATGGAATATCCATTAGGGCAAACACGTCTGCCAAACCTTGAACGCCGGTTCCAACCGGTCGATGTCTCATATTACTTCGTTTCGTATTATCAGTCGGATAAAAATTAATGTCGATGACCTTGTCCAAATTTTCAGCCACCACCTTTGTCACTTCATGTAATTTATCATAATCAAACGTTTTATCCTCTTTTACAAATTTGGATAATCCGATACTTGCCAAATTACATACAGCAGTCTCCTTATCATCACTATATTCCATTATTTCTGTACATAAATTCGATGATTTAATCGTACCAATATTTTTCTGATTGGATTTTTCATTTGCTGCGTCTTTATATAGCAAATAAGGAGTACCTGTTTCCATTTGACTATCTAGAATTTTAAACCATAACTCTCTCGCTCCAACTGTTTTTCGCCCTTTTCCTTCCGCTTCGTATTTCGTATATAATTCAACAAACTCATCTCCATAGACGTCAGACAGACCTGGGCATTGGTCAGGACACATTAACGTCCAATCTCCATTTGTCTTCACTCGTTCCATAAACAAATCAGGTATCCAAAGAGCGTAAAACAGGTCACGTGCCTTCATCTCTTCGTCGCCATGATTTTTCTTCATCTCGAGAAAATTGTCTATATCCGCATGCCAAGGCTCAAGGTAAATAGCAAAACTTCCGCCCCTTTTCCCTCCTTGACTTACGTAGCGAGCGGTCGCATTGTAAACTTTCAACATTGGCACTATACCATCCGTTTTTCCATTTGTTCCGCGAATATGACTTCCAGTGGCACGAACGTTATGAATATGTAAGCCAATACCACCTGAATATTTGGAAATTTGAGCACAATCTGCTAACGTATTATAAATACCGGTTATACTGTCGTCTTCCAAAGCTAACAAATAACATGAACTAAGTTGTTGGTTAGGGGTTCCAGCATTGAAAAGAGTGGGTGTTGCGTGAGTAAAATATTTTTGCGACATTAAATCATAACTTGTTCGAACCTTTTCCATATTATCGCCATGTATAGCGAGTGCCACTCTTAACCATACATACTGAGGACGTTCTACAACTATACCTCCTATTTTCATCAAGTAAGAACGTTCTAGTGTTTTAAATCCAAAATAATCAATCAAATAATCTCGTTCATGGTCAATCATTTTGTCTAATTCATCTTTATGCTTCTCCACTATTTCAAAAAAGCTGTTATTCAATAATGGGTATGGTTTATGATGGACATCTTTGAAATTATACAATTTTTTCATAACTGAAAAAAAGGAACTGTTTGTATTTTTGTGGTGGTTCGAAACAATAAGCCGTCCTGCCAAGATATTATAATCAGGATGCTGAATGCTTAAGGAAGCACATTGTTCTGCTGTCAATTCGTCTATCTTAGCAGTAGGAATGCCATCATATAATTGGTCTATCACTTTCATAACAAATGTAGTATAATTTAATTTAATGCCACATTCTTGTCCAATACCTTTTACGCGTTTCAATATCTTATCAAACCCAATATTTTCATATTTTCCATTGCGTTTTAAAACACGCATCTCTTGATCTTCTTCGATGAATGAAGTCATTGATAAATTAAGAGCATTTAATTTTAAACCTTTTTCGAAGATAATGTATACGTTACATCAAAACATAATATAATATAATATAATATCATACAATATAATATCATACAATATACTATAATATAATATCATACAATATAATATAATATAATATAATATAATATACTATAATATACTATACTATACTATGAAATTATTGCGTCTATTGTTATTATGTATACCGCCATATTTAGTACAACCAAGCAGCTGTGTATGTACTACAGTTCAGTGTCCAACGGAAGGTAGTAATACTATCGTTATGGGAAATGGAAATGCTGAAATACAATATATGTATAAAAATCATACTAATTATGAAGTCGTAATATCAGCATTTGGAACAATTACACCCGATTCATTAGATCATGGAACTGAAACTACCAGTTGTACACAAAAATATTCGCGTATGTTAGAAGATGATGGTAATGAAAATTGTGATGCTGGACATATATTGGCCAACCGTTTAGGTGGATATGGAAATATACCTATCAATATATTCCCACAAAATTCGTCAATAAATAGAGGTGCGTACGCACAATTTGAAGGGAATATTTATGAATGTATGAAAAGTGGAGCAACAACTGGTCATTTATCGTGGGAATTTTATTATGAGAGTATTGAACATACTATGCCAAACGAGGTAAAATATATGGCAACGTTTGATGGTGGGACTTGTAAAGCAATAAATTCCGTATTTCCTAACTGATAGATATGACATTTCAATATTCCGACATTCTAATATTCCGACATTCCAATATTCCAAAATATATAAAATAAAATGTTTTCATTTTATATATGACCGCAAGTTTTATGTCTAATAAAATAATATTTTTAGTTTTAGCATTATTATTTGCCATAATCAGTGTCCCATTTGTACAGAATAATATAGAAGGATTTGTTGGCTTGACGCCTGGAATTTATCCTATAAGTGAAGACGTACCTTTACTACATGAATATCCATTTAAAAAGAATATGGGTGTTTCAAAAAATACATATGCTGAAAACTCAACATATTACCCTATTTTTGGTTCTTCATATGAACAACATACAAATAATGTAAGATATTGGGCAACACCTAATAACGGTCAATGCTCGCCTGCTGAATTCTGTGGAGGTTTATATGACAATAAAAAAATAGATATTCCAAAAACACCCAATAGCATACCATTTTCTTCTCCGGATATTAGAGTAAATTATTACGGTTCTCATGTATTAGAATGCTCCGTATGATACATATAATTACCTGTTAAATGTGTAAATACACAAGAGACCTTACATAATTGATAATTTACACCATTGAACATGTAAATTACCAATGATATTGAATATTTACTTTTACGCCTTTGAATATTTACTTTTACGCTTTTGAATATTTACTTATATATATATATATATATATATATATATATATATATATATATGGCGGAGTCTACATTGGAACCTTTACGTGAGACTGCTTTGCCACTATTAGGCACGAATAAGATATGGTGTAATGATATACAACATATTAGGGATTATCCTAATTTAAATAAGTATGGTTCATCTTCTTATAGAAATAATGATAGTTTATTGTCTTATATTACAACAAGAAGTAATACATCTACCATAAATAATTCAACCCGATTACTTAACGCCTATAATAATCAGTTTCCTACTTTAATTAGAGAAAAGCAAAATACTTCTGCAATAACTACATTACTTACAAATATGGTTACGAAAGACATTTATGTAAGAATAAATGATATGCTTCGAAGTGTTTACAGCGCGGAAAACATAGTATATAACGCATTTGATAACACCGAGTTTGATGCTTTCTCGCAAAATAATTTGTCCAATTCATTAGAAAATGGATACAGAGGTTTTTTTTCTAATAATGAAGTTGTTAACATATTCGAATTACAAACACCATATAGTACAAATACCGCAAATAGTGGTGAAACAACGATTACATCTGATGTATCCTATCCACTTAAACCACGTAATTCAAATGAAACATACATAACGAGTCAAGGTATAGAAACACGCAAAATATTATTTTCTTCTTATGGTTTAAACGAAAGTTTAGTATTTACAAGTAGTTTTAATAATAAAACTTTAATTGAGTTAGCAACAGCCGACAATACCAGGCAGAATTTTCTAGTAGAGAATAAACCATTATATGAATATGTGCGCGATTTTGGATTAGAAACGATCATTCATTCTAAAATGTTATCTAGCTTTGCTAGTAATAGAACTGATATACTAGAGAGAAAAATGTCATCTGGATTTATTGTAACTCGTGATAATTTTAACACAATCACAGGATTAATATTTTACGCCACGTTAATTATTCCTCGCCCATATATGAGAAATGAATCCACTCGTACATTAAATATTAATAGCTCTTTCCACAGCGTTCCTACTACTGCCGATAGAACGAATGCAGCGAATATTCAAACAGAACGATCTAATAATCCAAACTCAAGGTTCAATACAAATGAAAGAAAACAATATATTGCTATATCTAGTCGTTTTAATTTATTTGACTTGGTTGAATATTATCCAATTCGCAGAAATATAATTGATTCTAATTTAATAACAATCTTAGCAAATACATTTAACACAATTAACGGGGTCAATAACTTTAATTTTACAATCAATGATAACAGATGGCAACTTGGATTAAAAAGTGAATATGCCACATTAAAATGTATATCATCGTATAGAAATCCTATATGGGATGGAAAGCTAATTAGTGAATGTAATTTACCAGAACATACTAATGTAGACTATCCAGCCTATATATTTAGACTTATTTCCTCTATAAATAGCCAATTTGAAATAAAATCATTGGTTGATGGGCAGAGGATTGTATCCGTCGAAGAATTAGGAGACGATAAATATATGGTTGTGATAAATATAATTGTTGTAAACCGTATTAATAACGACGGAACAACCACAAAAGAATATTCATTTCAAACAAAAGAAACGCAATATAATAATCTATTTCCAGCAACTATTTTAAATTCAGATGTAGAAATAAATGGCGAGTTAATAGTAAAAAATATTACAGGCAACGAACTTATGAGAATAGACCCTATAAAGAATACCACTAACTTTTTTACAAAGGTCGGTATCAACCAGCCGTCGTATGAAACCAATAGTTATTTAGATATAAATAACTTGTCTCGACCTAAGCTAACCACGTTTATAAATGACGTTGCGGAGGTTATTAAAAGAAATACTGTTTATGCGAATAATATAAATACAGGTAACGTGAATGATATTATGTCTAATAATATAACAAATGTAAATAGTAACGACATTGTAGTTAATATTCCACTAAGACAGTATAAAACAGTGGCAATTCCACCATTACAAATTGACAGAGCAGCCAGAATGAACATATTTACAGCCAGAATAGAAGGTCCCTTCGTAGCATTAGAAATGGAACGCATTGTAACCAAAATTGCCGAAGCTAATGCAAAAATATACGCAAATTATAAAAATGTGCGCGTATTACTGGAGGAAATGGCATATTATGAAAGACTAGAATTGTTTTTAGTCATAGCAATGGTAGTACTCGATGTGGTTGCTATAGTAGCAGGTGGTGCGATGGTAGGAAGTTTTATAGCCGAAGTTGTTGCTGAAACAATTATATCTACTATCCAAAATATAGATTGGGTTAGTATTGCGAAAGGACAAAGTGATATTATAGGGGATGCCGCAAACAATCTAGATACAGATTCAGATGAATATGATAGTGGCAGTGAAGTATGCCAGGCATTGATTGATGTAGTAAACAGTAATACGACCAGTCTATCAGCTGAAATTACAAGGTTACAAGCAGAATATGAGGTATTAAAGTTAAGGTTAGTTACATTTGCTGAATTAAATGTAAGGTCAAACACAATTACACAAAATCATACACGGACAACTACCATTAATGGGCAGTTATTAACATTAGAAAAGGAACAGACAATCTTGAACTATATCTTAATCAATCAACATAATGTTGTTACATATACAACTGATGTAAATAGTGATGATGTAAGCCGAAATGTAGTATCCTCTACTAAAGAATCAGTCATTGGTATAATCATGGGAGACGAATTATTTAAAACTATAACAACCGATCAAGTAAGCACATATACTAATTTACTGGCAGATACTACAAATATTGAAACATTTAAAACCCAATATATAGATAAACTGGCAGCTACATTAACAGTAGTTACTGGGAATGACCCGGTTACAAATGATGATAAAACGAGTTTATTAACAATGTATAACTATGCGGCAAATATATCGGTAAATAGTATAGATAGTACGAATTTAATAGTAAATGTAAACAATACCTCTGTATTAACATATATACGGACTACCTATTTACCATGGATTGTAAGAAGAATAGAGGGTCTAAATAATGAAAAATCGCAGTTACGTAATAAAACTACACAATTTATTTTTGATAGACCTGTCACCAGCAGTCCGCAAATTCAGGCGGCAGAAAATACAAGAACTAATGCAACTACAGAGTTAGCAGTCAAACGACCTAATGTAGATTATCTCTCCAAACTGAGAGACGGGATGACAGGTATATACCACAGTGGGATGGGTGACCACCATATGCTAGGTGTCCAAATTGGATATTTTCATCCAGACCTACAATCAGGTGGAAAATATCATACCAGGTTTTATGACCAGATTGGTGGTTTTACTGGCTGGATATCGAGTGCTAGAGGGGTTGCTAATCATTTTTATAATAACCGTGCAACTATATGGGAAACACAAATAAATACTGACAGTGCCCGTATTTTAGTATTAGAACAACTTGTGATAACAGCTAATACGTTCCTAGCGTCCGCGAACGTAGATGAATTACAAAAAATGACACAAGAATTTGGGTTTAATGATGATTCACATAATAAGATAAGAAATTACCTAAACAATATTTGGCAGCTCTATGAATATACCCAATATACATCAATAGCACAAGATGAAAAATATACGATTTATGCGAACTTGACAGATAAAGATGAGTCGAACATGTATGTTATCAATATAGAAATATTATATAGAAATGATCAAACAAGACCATCTGCGTTGATGACATGTTCGTATTTAAATACAGATAATTATATCAATGATTTGTCATATCGTTCAAAATATTTTGAAATAACAGATGAAATTAATGGCACTAGTGAATTAGTTAATTATTCGACCGTAATATTTAAAAAATATCTCACTGAGATAATTAGAGGAACAAAGACGATATCTGAAATAATATCGGGTGATAACTTATTTCCAAATAGATTCAATAGTAACTCTTATATAACAGTTGATAACATTACTGATAGTAAGGTAGTATGTGATGAAGTAAATACAAATTGGAATAACCAATCATTTGACAACATAATAATATCAGGTACAAATGCTACTCTTAACGATGTGTATACAAATATGTATACTTCATTTATACAAACTTATACGGAAATTACATTCAATTATAATTATTTGGTTGAATACGTTGTAAATGGTGTGACGAAACTGTCAATTATACGATATATCAAAGTATCAAAAGATAACACAAAAATTGTAAACACAACTGATCCTAGCTTGTATAATGTATATCGTATTACTTCTAATATAGATGTAGAAAGTATCATTGTTAAAGGTATGACAATCAATGGAGATGCGTATGTTGATGGAAATTTTTATGTGAATGTCGACGATGATACAACAACTGGTCCATTATTTACCATAGATGTGTATAATAAAACAAATACAAGTAAACTAAAACTAGGACTCGGAAAGGTTCCAACCACTGTATTGGATATAACGGATACAACACTATCTAACATAGTGAAAATGGATTATAATACATCAAATGATTTATATATACTAAACGAAGTGATAGAATACGGACGATTTCGTTCAAATAATCAAATGAGAAAAAAACTAATTGAATATATTAATGAGAACCCAGACAACAAGTCTTATTTTTATTTACATGAATTTCCAGAACCTAATGCAACGACCGGTAAATTTGATGCGAAAGATTTGAAACTATTTTATTATGGTAAAGATGTATCTTGGAACGGTCTCACTTATAACGAGATTATGAATAGGTATCCGTCTATACGTGAACATATAGAAACAAATATATTACCATCGTTCCAACAAGTTCTAGATGATTATTTGTTATACAATAAGGCTATATGTACAACATCCAATACTTTTACAGACGGGATTACAATTGATTATTATAGAATAATTGACAGAGTTAGTGACGGGACAATGAAGCCTACTCTTATGATATCTTTTGAAACTAAAGTTAATGATTATAACATAGATCCGACTTATACAGCAAGTATGACTAATGTAATAGAATATACACGAAAGCAGACCCGGTTCATGAATTATGTAAAAAAAATAAATAATGTGACAAATATAATAAGAGATAACAGTGGAAATGAAGTCAATGTTCGTAATGTAAACGAGAATAAAACGGCTGTGGATGCCATTACAACAAATTCAATTCTCGATGATATTAATGTATATATTATATATGATAATACGGACCCGACAATCTCGAAAGTTAATAGTATAACACAAATAAGAGAAGACCTTTCTAATAATAATGTAAACAGTGCAGTAAATTATAGTCGGATAGTACCAAATAATCTTGAGGCATCTATTATAAGTGAACAAATAGCTAGCTTAACCTACGCCAATGGGCGTGAACACCCTATGGCATTCGTTGAAGAATTATTGAAACAATATGAATATGATATAATTGGTGTTCGTGCGAAGACAGATGACGTGGGTATGGTTGTTTATAAAGTAGGTTCAACGTACTATCGTTCAATGTATTATCTAATTAAAAGAAGCGGTGTTACATTTGTATATTCATTCTATATGAACTACAGTAATCATATCGGTAATCATGTAAATATAAATGGAGACACCAGGATGGAAGGTAAATTGTCGTTGATTAATGACTACAATAATACATCACATGTTACAATTAATCCATTCAATAATTATTTTGGTATAAATACAGAAGAAATGTCTATTAATTATGCTGACAAGTATATAACTACATCGTCGATCTATAATGCATCCCATAATCTTGTTGTTTATAACAATAAGTATCCAAATGCTGTATTCGCACGATCAACCGAATCCGCGACAGATACAACTTACAAGTATTTTGGTTCATATAGTGGATTGACAGTTCAAAGAGCTAGTAATTTATACGTGTATGATAATTCCAGTTCCTTTATGGATAACGTCAGGTCAAATAATAGTCAAAATTATGGAATAACAAATGGTCTAATGACATATAATAATTGGAATAATTACAAGCATTATGGTGCGGATATTTCTTTTGAATTAAGAAACAGAAATGGACTCACTAAAGAACTTGGGCAGGTAAAAATGGTGATAGATAAAATAGATGAAAATAATAATATATGTACCGGATTTGGTGTTCAAGTAGTAGATAACACAGTGAACAGTGAAAATATAGAAGAGAAGGTAAAAAATTTAATGTATGTAAACAGTGATAGACAGCTGTTTGTGGATGGTGTTGTGTTGGGAGGAAAACTACTTAAGGTAGATGGTTCTGGTAACCTAGTATGGGGTGAGACTACTATAGTTGCCGCCCCGACACCATAAGTATAAGTATAAGTATAAGTATAAGTATAAGTATAAGTATAAGTATAAGTATAAGTATAAGTATAAGTATAAGTATACTTAAAATCATAATATTATTCTAAAAATATAATACTTCATTGTGAATGAGAATCATACCATATTATATTTTTATACATGTGTTATAAACGATTACCACTGACATCTTCAATAAGTTCGTGGTGTGTATCAATGTAAATAACTTGATTTTGTAAATTTTCAGTATTTATTAAACAATACGGTGTATTGTTTGTATTGGTTTCGTCTGTTTCTAATATGGAATTTGAACGAGGTTTTCTATTTTGTTTTTTAGGAAGGCGGTGTTCATATCCGTTCTTGCGTTCAGTTTCAATAATAGTCCAAACGTCTTCTATATGAGAAATGGCATTTTTGAACCATAATTTATTTCGCAGCACCAGAATACAGCTATAATCTTCTAGACGCCAGAATATATCTTTAATCCATGTTAAGGCCGTGTTTCGTTCCATAATTTCATCATACCATATTTCGTATTCTTCTTTTGATATATACAAAGGCATATATTCATACAGTGGTTTTCCTTCCTTCATAAAGTAAATCATCATTCCTTTTAATTGTTCTTCCTCTTCAGTGTATGTAAATGTGCCATCTTCCATAAATTCGTCTTCTGTTTCATATTCTTTAAATACTGTTTCTAAGAAATCACATTCGTTTAAATTACAAGTTTCCATTTGTAATTGCATCTGTATCCAATAATCTTCCTTTGGTATACCATTGATTTCTCTCGTAGTAGGATTCTTTATTTCCAACATTCGTCCATATCGTTGTGAAGTTGGGTCAACATTAATACCATCTGGAGATGCTCCCAAACATTTATATACATCATGTTGAATACAACCATAGTCCTTTACCTTTGTATCATACAAATACTCATAGAGCATAATAGATACATCTTCGTATCTATTTCCATGATGCATTGGTGTATTTGTATTTACACTGTTATACTTGCTTACATCAATATCTTTACACTTTTCAACTATTAATTGGTTAATTGCTGATTGTGATTTGAATACCTTCCACGCAGAACTAGCTGTAATTAGATTATGACGAAACATGTACCATTCGTTCGTTCGTTGGTCTGGTTGTGGTTTCTCTTCGATACACGCTATTTTTTTAGACATGGTATCTATATTTGGTTCTATTCGAATAAAAGTAGATGAATACGAACGCAACGGGTAATATTTGGTGAAATATATTTTATGGATTTTTTCATACATGATTTCTAATTCGTCTGTCAATTCCTTCTCCATTTTCTGTTCTTTTTCCAACGTCTTTTCCTTTTCTGTTTTGCTTTCAAAAAAGTTATCCGTCTTATTGTTGCTCTTGGTATGATCATTAAATATTTCTTTCAAAGAAATGAGCATATTATTAAAAACATACTCTCTTAAATTTAATTCAAAATATGGACAACTAAATCCTAGTGGGTCCCCTTCTATAAAATTATCTATTAGAGTAGCTATAGATAATTCTATCTCGTCTTTTTCTCGAACAGTTAAAATACTGTTCCAACTAAATAAATTTATAATGTTTTTTAAAGTAGGTAATTGATATCCAAAAATCATGGTTGCTTGATACTATATAGTATTAATCATTGTTTATATCAATTTTATCATTGTTGCCCGTATTGCTTGTATTGTCCGTATTATCGACATTATCTATAATTTTTTTGGATTTGCCTTTTTTGGGAGCAAGTGATTTAAGCGTTGACTGTCTTTTCTCACATCTCTTTAAAGTAAATTTCTTTGAACTAGAATTATACATCAGTGAAGGAATTGATTTAATTTTACCAGTATCCTTGTCATAAATGACTTCCTTTGCCTTAAGAAGACGTTTTCTGTCCAAATTTGTATTGAGAAATACACTTAGCTCTAATTTATCATGTTCATCATAGTTATTTTCGTTACAAAACACCGTCGCAAATTCGTCGAATTTCATTAATTTGGATGTTTTATCTAATTTCGTCCATACTTCATTTGAACTGTGTTTTTTTTCACCGGCGAGAAATTTATCCAGATTAGACATATTTTCAACCGTTTCAACAGGTCCTTCGCTTTTACCACTAAGAAGCATGGACTTGTATTTGATATTTTTTAACTCAACGCATTCATTACTCATTATTATATATACATAGTAAACTAAGTTTATGTTATTTTAAAATAATATAAATAAATAAATATAACTAAGTGTTTCAATGAAATCTATAGATATCGTTGGCAAACGTAATATAGATAAAATACAAAAAATACAGGAGCCAGTTCGTAAAGACACTGTAACATGGTATTTGAATGATAGTTGTTATACGTATCCAAGACAATTACAATTAATAAACATGTTGTATTTAGAACAAGATACAAACATAGAAGGGTATATGTTATTGAAGAGAGAAATTAACAAAAAATTAAATGGATATAAAACCCAAGATAAACGAAACAATATCCTTGATTTAAATTATGTAATTTCTCTCGACCTTGTTATTGAGAAGTTGATGACATGTAAATTAAAGTGTTTCTATTGTGTCGATCATTGTGAATTATTATATAAGAATACATTTTCAAAAAAACAATGGACATTGGATAGGGTAGATAATAATTATGGTCATAATGGTAATAATGTCGTAATATGTTGTTTAGAATGTAATGTAAAGAGAGGCGAGATGGACAGTGAAAGATTTAAGCGAGGTAAAGAAATAAAAATAGTTAGAAAGCTGTTTTAAAAATAATGACAAAGGTATATGAGTCAAGTAATTTTTTTAAAATGGTCTCCTTCTATTAAGGAGCAGTTTTACGAAAAAAGTAAGCTAGAAGATAAACACAAAGCAATTGGTAACAATGTAATGGAAACTATACTTCAGGAAGGGCATAACTTTATAGATAATGAGACAACGAGAGAAAATAGGTTTAAATCGTCACACGAATTATATGCAGAACCCGGGTTTAGTAATACGGGGACAAAACGAGAAGATAACTTTGAAAGAATGAACCAGAGAGAAATGGTAGCACAAACAAATAAAAATCCATTTTTATCTTCAAATTATTTAGAAGATTTACAAGTTCAGGAGAACTTTTTAACCCCCCAAAATTCAAACATGGGTTTAGACAAGTATAGTTCATATACAAACGAGTAAATATTCTAATTACAAAAAGCATTTAAAAGTAGATGCGGTTATTCATATATATATACAATACTATGGCAAAAAATTACAGCACACAAAATGACTTATTACTAACAAACTTGTTAGAGTTTTATAATACGGAAAAAAACAATAATATGGATAGAATGTTACAAATAATTAATGGTGAATCACGTATATCGTTACGTATAATAGATTGGTTTGCTACGAATTATGCGAAAAAATATTACACAGTGTATCAGGTTCAAGATACAGATAGACGATTTAAGGTATATAATGATTATAAGTTAAAATTAAAGGCTTATTCAAAAAAGAGATTTGATCCGTTTTGTAGGTGGGATCGTATAAACGTTCCATATAAAGAAGGAGCACATATTCAAACAACCATTGGTCAATTGAACTTTTTTAAATGGGCAATTGAAAATAGTGTAATTGATTATATAGAGCAAAACTATGCTATTATCGAAAAGGATATGAATTGTCGTAATAGCACATCTAAGAACAGAGTATTAGATAAAAACAACAAAACGAGAAAGAAGAGGGAAGAATTGTCTGTTTCTGCTTCAAAAAGCATCAAGAAGGAGGTTGTTGAGATTGTGGTTAAATTCGATTAGACTCTTTTGTGCAAATAAACAAATAAACATTTAAATATTTAATTATACATGTAATTAGATATTTACAATAATGGGAAATCAAACATCCTCCTCTATCCATAGATTAAATTTTGAAGATATACAGGAGGCAATAAAAAACAAGGATAAGTATATTATAATAAATACGTTAGCCTCTAACAATCAATCATGTTTATTACCTAATACGATTGATTTTAAACAAGAAGAAACAATAATAAATCATTTAATGGCCGGTAATACTGAAAAAAATATCATCATTTATGGTAAAAACGTAAATGACATGTCAATATATGATAAATACGAACAACTAGTAAAACTGGGTTTTAGAAATGTTTATATATATCCCGGCGGAATGTTTGAGTGGTTATGCTTACAAGATATTTATAGCAATGAATTGTTCCCAACGTCAAAAAAAGAACTAGATATTTTGAAATACAAACCTAGTTCTAAATTTAATACATATTATATCATGGACATTGAGTAATTGTGATTGTATTTGTAATTGTAATCTACATAATAGTCACTACATATTTTCTAGTGATCTTCATACTCCATACAACCATTCGTTCCAACATGAGCTAATTGATTTTCTTGAAATCTTGGAAAGCAACCAGTACAACTGGTGTTGTCCTTATTATCTCTATTATCATCTAATGCTTTATTTGCCAACTTGTCAGCTTCTTTATTAAATTCACGCTTAATGTGTACAAAACGAATAAAGTCAAATTTTGTGACCAATTCTTTGGCCTGTTTATATAATGGTATTAAATTTTCAGCCTTTACTTTATATATACCATTCATTTGATTGATGATTAAATTGGAGTCGCCCTCGACCAGAACCTCCTTTATATTATTATCTATTGCTAACTCCATGCCTGTAATTAATGATAAATATTCAGCCTCGTTATTTGTCCCGTTTGTAGTGTCATACCGATAACTACCCTCACACACAGTCGTTTCATCTGTATGGTCTTTGTTTTTTTGCTTTATTATACATCCAAGTCCCAATATATTGGACGGATTTCCTCTACACGCACCATCAAATCGAATGATTGGTAATATATTGTCACGATTTGTTAACATATTTTCATTATGCGTTCTACTACTATTTTCATTATGCGTTCTACTACTATGTTCATTACTAGCATTTAGCCGATCAATAGTAGTTGGTTCAAACTCAACAGATAGATACGATGAAATCCAATGGTTCACATTGGCTATCCATTGTTGACGAATATACGCATTTTCCTTAATAGATGTGTCGACATTAGCTTCAATTACCATTTTATCAGAGATATTTTCTAACCACATGTCATGATATTTATGACACTTTTGTAGATACTCTAGAGGAATTGTTTCGCCTTCACGACCTCTAATTTTCACACGTTCGCAACATACTTCAGGTTCAGCTTTTACATAAATAATACCACCTAAGCACATATCGTCTAAAAACTCGTCGAACCATTTATTATATATTTGATATTCGTCCGGTTCAATCATACCATCATCAAATAGCATCTTCGCAAACACATTGCGGTCAGTTTGAACAGAACGCTCACTAATAATAATTTTATATTTGTTTTCCTTTACTTTTTGTCTGAGCAAATGAAGACGTGAAATATACGCCATCATTTGAAACCTAAACGCATATCGTTTAGTATCTTTATATAAATTGGTTAAAATAGGAGTGTTATTGCCATCTACAATAGTCGTCCAGTCGTCTACTGGTTCAGGAACAAAACAGATACCAGTATTATCCTTGTAATATTCTTGTAAATCCTTGTATAACGTGGACTTACCGGATCCAATATTTCCGTCGATGCTTAAAATAATAGGAACTGAAGTCATTGTATTAGCCATTTATAATAAATATATGATATGATATTATTTGTTTATTATATTTAAATTCAATTTTTATGAATATTTAAAAATAATTAATAAAAGTTTATAATAAAAAATTGAATTAGACTTAATTAAATATATTGACTATAACTAATAAAACAGTCATCATGGATTTAAATCAACAAAAGTTAACGAAAACTGAGTGGGACACAACAGAACTAATGGTTTCTGCGGAAGAAAAAGAAATTTTGAATTTAATAATAAAAGGATACGATGATGTAAATATCATCTATAATAAAAATATATCCATGGTTAACTATTTAAAATTAGAACCATCTGCCAGCATTATGACCCATTTATTCAAGGAATATTTTGAGCCGATTATTACAAAACTAAACAAAAAATACGAATTCTCATATGAAAGTAAACTGACGACAAAAATTCAAAAAATGAACTCAATAGAAAAATTAAAGTTGGACAATTTGAGCAAAACCATTCAAGACTGTGGTAAAAAGATATTTGAGTTTTATTTGCTTCACATTACTGAACAGATGATGCGTTACTTTTACAAAGACAAGACTGACAAATTTAATAAATATTATTATACTTTACATCACTTAATGAGATTAAAAATCACGAATATAAACCCTCAAGTGACTGAGTATATAAATGAGGTATTGTCTAGTTATTTTACAGACATACAAATAGAGGAAATGTTTATTCAATCTAGTGATTTAATTGAAAAGAATGAAGACTTGGTCACGTATAAAGATATACAATTATATGAACATCAAAAACAATTGTTTACCATTTCTAGAAATCCCAATCCCAAGCTAGTATTATACATTGCTCCAACCGGAACTGGAAAAACCCTTAGTCCTCTTGGACTATCCGAATCAAAGCGAATTATATTTGTTTGTGCTGCGAGACACGTTGGACTAGCGTTGGCAAAATCGGCAATATCCATGGGGAAAAAAATAGCATTTGCGTTTGGATGTAATGATGTATCTGACATACGTTTACATTATTTCGCGGCCAAGGATTATGTAAAGCATAACAAGACTGGCAAGGATATCAAGTATCGTGATGGAAGTAAGAAGGTAGACAATTCGGTAGGAGATAATGTGGAGATTATGATTTGCGACATCAAATCCTATCTTTGCGCCATGTATTATATGAGGGCATTTAATGAAGTAGAAAACATGATCATGTATTGGGACGAGCCTACTATTACTATGGATTATCAAGAACACGAGTTTCATTCTTACATAGCAGATATTTGGCAAAAGAACATTATTCCAAATATTATTCTGTCCTCTGCTACATTACCACATCAAGAAGACTTACAAGAAACTATTGCTGATTTTACATCAAGATTTGTTAATGGTCACGTTCATAATATAGTCAGTCACGACTGTAACAAGTCAATTCCATTATTAAATACAAATAATCAAGTCGAAATGCCACATTTGAAATATGAAAGTTATGAAACACTTCAGGACAGCGTGAGACACTGTAACAAATATAAAACATTGTTGCGGTATTTTGATTTGAACGAGATTGTAAAGTTTATTCATTATTTGGATAAGATGAATATAATTGCTGAAGATAGATATAAGATTTCGATTAGATATGAGGATTTGAGCGAATTGACAATGAACAATATTAAGATACATTATTTGAATTTATTGGAGCGAATTCCTAAGGATAGATGGAGTGAGATATATGAGCATTTTAAGGAATTGCGCACCAGTAAATTTGCGTCAAATGTTCATGTGGCTACAACAGATGCTCATACTTTAACGGATGGTCCAACAATATTCTTGGCAGATAATGTAGAAAAGATTTCCAAGTTTATTCTACAAAGTATAAAAATCCCAGAAAAGGTGATTACTGATATGATGGAGGCGATTGAACATAATGACAAGGTATTGAAGGTGTTGAAGCAAAAAGAGCAACAATTAGAAGACAGCTTGGGAGAAGAGGCAGAGAAGGAACATAAAATGGCAAATGACCGAATTAGTCCAGAACAGAAGAAACTTCGTGGAGAAATAGACGGTTTGTATAAATTAGTTAAAACAATTGCCTTACATGAGTTGTTTGTTCCCAACAAGTTGTCCCATTTGAGACATTGGATACAAAAAGATGTGGTAGAGCGTGAATTCTCTTGCAATATAGACCCAAGTGATGTTGAAAAAATCATGCTAATGGAAGTAAAAAGTAGTTGGAAAATATTATTGCTCATGGGAATAGGTGTATTTACAAACAATCACGACAATAACTATACTGAAATTATGAAGCAATTGGCAATTGAACAAAAGTTATATTTGATCATTGCTTCGAGTGATTATATTTATGGAACAAACTACCAATTCTGTCATGGATATATCAGCAAGGATTTATGTGATATGACACAAGAAAAGACTATACAAGCTCTAGGTCGTATTGGAAGAAACCAACTGAACAAGGATTATAGCATTCGTTTTAGAGATGACGGTTTGATTGAGAAAATATTCATAGACGTGGAATACAGACCAGAGGTTGAAAATATGAATAAACTATTCAATACACCTATTTAGAGCATGATCATTATATGATATGATAATTATGATAATTATGTGTAAATTATAAAAAATATACGAATAAAAACTTTTTACAATTAAATATTTAGTTTACACCATTGAAGCTTTAATTTAGATAGTCTTCAAATAAGATGGATATTGAGCAAGTTGAAGTTAATCCATTATAAAGAGCCATACTACCAAATGCCATTAAAACAATTAATGGTAAAGTATTAATTTTATTTAATATTTTTATATTTACTTCTTAATATTTGGGTTTTTATATAAAGATATATGTTTATCACGATGATACCAATAAGTTACACCATCTTCATTTATTCTTTCTTCATAATCTGTTTGTTTTACTTCTATCGGTTTTTCATGAAATGTTTTTATTATTTCTATCGGTTTTTCATGAAATGTTTTTATTATTTCATTATTTAACACGATTTTTACACATGTAATTGTATTTTCTTGTCTATACGTACTAAATTTCGTAATTCCTATTTGTAATTTAGATATAAAATCTTCACATTCTTCTATTGATGAAAACTTGTGTGTATAAACATCCCTTTCGTGTCCCTGCCATGGATGATAATTAACATTATGTATTTCAACACAATATATTTTTAATTTTTCTTTTTCTTCTTTTAATTTT
>Ga0209702_10003202_pt1 | contig 26323 bp, 26 predicted proteins | sample FRY01_FD_187210 | JGI IMG/M metagenome (GOLD analysis project Ga0209702, IMG submission 187210) | Freshwater microbial communities from Lake Fryxell liftoff mats and glacier meltwater in Antarctica - FRY-01 (SPAdes) (version 2) | ecosystem: Environmental > Aquatic > Freshwater > Ice > Glacier... | reverse complement strand
CAGTGGAGGATGTTAAAAAGTCGTCGTCCAAATGGATCAAGCCCCGTGGGTCGGAGTTTGCCGGGTTTGCATGGCAATCGGGATACGGTGCCTTTGCCGTTTCCGAATCAAAATCCGAAGCCGTCCGTGAATACATCGCCAACCAACGGGAGCACCATCGGCGAAAAACATTTCAGGAAGAATACCGCGAGTTTCTTGAACGCCATCGCATCGTGTTCGATGAACGGTATGTGTGGGATTGATCGGAACCTTTGGTCGCCCCTTCAGGGCTTGTTTGATAGGGTTTATAGTTACCCGGGGTTGCGCTTTGCTCCACCCCGGGCTATCTTGAGCCGCACCGTTGGCGCTCTGGAACTCTTTTATCGGGTTCCGGCTTGCGAGGACTTCTTAATTACTGCTTTGATTCTTTACAACTTTACACCTTACGGTTTTTGCTTTTTCAACCGTTCGGTGAAAACCCTTCTTGCGGGGCCTGTTAGCCTTGGAGTTTGGTTCGACTAGCTCACCAGCCGTACCCACCGGATCGGTCTCTACTTCTGCAAATCACCTTCACCTGCTTTTGCCGATCAAGTAATTAACAAACCTGATTGAATTGGTTTTTAGCAACTTTACTTTGCTAAACGGGCACGAACTAGGGAAGTCCGGGCACAGAATCAGAAACAATTTGATGAATCTTATGAGCCATATCTAATGCTGTTTTGGCATCATGTCGGGTGTAAAACTCGGAGGGTGTTAGGTCTTCAGAACCATAGAAAGCAAGTTCGCGATCGCGCCGAAGCGTTTTCGATGCATGAATAAAAAAATCAACATTAGACCTGCTAGGTTCAGCTAATAACTTACGCTCAAAATCTAGGGCACTACTAACATCGTGTATGCGTGGTACCTCCACATTACACGAAATTAATAAACCCTTGAGCGTAAGTTCCACAATTTCTTGACATTCCCTAACGACATCGGGCCAACTTTTCTCACGAAATAAAACTTCAACCGCAAGCAATCTTTTGCCCGCCCTTACAATATAGTCGTGCGCTAGTTTTTTATTGTGCATAAACCCAATACCCCTGGCCGTGGCTTTCTTTACGGAGAACTTTCCCTTCGTGGATCAGCCCTTGTAAAAAAGTAATAGCCTTTGCAATTTTATGGTCTTGATCCGATAAAATAACGCATTCCTGAGCTACCTCTAACCAGAGGGTGCTAGGCCTTTTTTCAGGTTCAGGCAAATGCGATAACATCACCGAATAGCGTTGATCCATCCCACTGTATGAATCAATTTCTGCATACAGAACCCGCTGTATTAATACAGAAGAATCTAAAACAACAAGAATATCTATGTCCGACCTGCTGGTCGCATCACCCCGGGCGTGCGACCCATAAAGCAGAATTCCAAGAATGGCATTATGAAAAGAACAATCCACAGAACGAAGCGTATCTAAACCCAAAGGCAAAGTGAATGAACTTCCGTTTTTTGTTGTACCACCAGTTAGAGCTTGCTTATGCATATCTCCATATTACCAAGAGTTTGTCTCAAATAGATATTCATTTATATTAACTTGGGTTTATTTAAGCGAAAGAGATGTGATACAAAATCATCCCTAATTTGGAAATTCTAAAATTGTTTCTCTTGCCAACAGTCGTAAAACAGCCAAGTATATTGTTTGAAAGTCTTATTTTAAACGGGGAGAAAAGTATGGCAGCAAAGAAATCGTCTTCTAAAAGAATCGTGATGCGAACGGGGGAAGCTCTGGTTGAAGGAGATATCGATTATCTCTGCGCAGAACCAGAAATCGTAATCGGTGAATTGGATGGCCCCGTTGGTATTGCCCTTGCCAACCTCTTAGGCAATCAGGTTAAAGGTCATACCAAAGTTTTCGCAATCCTTAATAGCGATGTTCAGGTTCGCCCTGCTACTCTTATGGTAAGTAAAGTTACCGTAAGCGATGCTCGTTACACGAACATTTTAATGGGCACGGTACAAGCAGCGATTGCTCATGGAGTGTTGGATGCGGTTCGAGAGGGAATTATACCCAAGAAAAAAGCCAATGATCTAGGGATCATTTACTCGGTTTGGCTAGATCCCAATATTCTCAAAGTTCCTGCGAATAAAATCGATCATAAAGCTTTGTTTGCAGTTCATCGTGAAGCAACACTTAAGGTAATTAGCAAAGCAATGAAGGGTGAACCCAGCATCGATTGGCTTTTAAAAAACCAGAACAATGTGGAGCATTACTTTCATCAATTAGGGGTACAAGGGAAGTTGTAAAATAATAACGGAGGATAAAATTTAAAGGCTGATAATCAATCGTACTATTATTGAGGTGGACGGAACAAAGAAAGACATAGGGGTTAGCCGCCCACTTTTTTAGACTTGAACCCGAGTTTTTCAAGCTCGAGGATAATGCGTTCGCGTTGATCGCCCTGAATTTCGATTTTGCCTTCCTTGACAGTTCCCCCAGTGCCACATTTCTGCTTCAGTTTCGCAGCGAGTTCTAGAATTTGATCATAGTTAAGGGGCAGGTCGAAAATGAGTGTGACGCCTTTGCCTGCCCTGCCCTTGGTCTCTCTCCCTACGCTGACAGTAAGATTTTTATTAACAACGATAGGCATTGCATTAAGTGAAACTTTAGCAGGTAATGGCGTTAAATCGGGAGGGCCAATTCTAGTGGTTTTGGTAATCAACCTTGCAATCCAGCTACTAATTTCAGCATCAAGTAAAGCTGTGGTTGCAGCTTTTTCCGCAATGTCCCAGATTTCAAACTCAACAACTTGTACCGATAAAATTGCACTTATATTTACTGCTTCTGCAGGCAAACATAACACCACAACCCTTTCCGCAGTCACAGGCGAAGAGCTAAAGAAGGAAGGAAAATCTAAGCCGTAAGTCTTTACCTCGGGTGCCCAAGGTAAACGCATCATCTTATTGGCATTAGCAAAGTAAAGTTCAATATTGGCAGCTTCAGTAAGTTTAGTATTAAAAAGAAAGAGAACGGTTTTGATTGAAGTTTTAGTGATGTTAAATTCCTTTAAAAGAAGGATTATTACTTTTTAGGATTTTGTTTCTCTAGGGGAAGATATTCCTTGGCAAAGGAATGAACAGCCTTTGCGAGTTCATCTGCAAAGATTTGTCGTTTATCTTTATTACGAAAATCGAAACCTAACTCGAGTTGGATAGCATCAATTGTTCCGGAATTGCTACTGCCATAAGTTTGCACAATATACCCGCCAGAATAGCCGGGCTCTTCGGGATCAAGAGAGTCGCCTGCAGGAAAGACTTTATACCCCGAGGTTTGTAAAATTCCCAGAATACTTTTGGGGCCAGTTAGGGCCTGCCAGCCAAAGCGATCGATCAAATGAGTAACAGATTTATTTTTAGCAGTACCACGAAAGATAGTTTTAGAATCTTTTGCTTGACCGTGAATATCAAGAAGAATCCCTCTGCCAAACTTTGCTTTAACTTCTTTAACCGCATTTTTAATGTTGCCGTGATAAGCATCGTAAACAGGCTTAGCGAGTGAAGATTCGAAAGCGTCTTTTTCAGGCCTATTGACATCAAGGTGCTTGCGCGTGAACTTAGCAGCGATTAAGTATGGCTTAGCCTTAAACTGTTTTTCAAAAGAAATAGCAAGTTGTTCTGAAAGTTCAAGAGTACCGGAATCGATAACGGTGGTGAATTTAGAAATAGAATCGCCACCTTTGCGGTCGTTGACTTCTGGAATAGAGATTTTCCCGCCGTGAGGTGCGGAAAGTATAATGGGCAAATCACCTTGGATTGAAACGATAAGATCGTTAGGAAGAAGTTTTTTTGTATTATCGGTTTCTTGTGCAAGCAGAATAGAGCTAACAAGATAAATGAAGGTTAAATAAAAAAGAACCTTTGCTTGTTGATGCAAGGAAAGCATAGAAAACTCCCAGTGAGAGAGAAAAGTTAAATGGTGTTGCGAGCGAGTCTGCGCTGGGAGATTTCATCAGAAAGCTTAGCTAGAAAATCATTAATGTTCATTGTGCCTAGATCACCCTCGGTGCGATGTCGAACTGCAACAGAAGAAGCAGAAACTTCTTTATCGCCAACGACAAGCATATAGGGAATTTTTTCGAGGCTAGCCTCCCGGATTTTAGCGCCCACTTTATCAGAGCGATAATCGCCGGTAGCACGAATCCCCGCATTACGAAGTTGAGCTTCAATTTGCTTGCCATAGTCGTTGAATTTATCGCTAACGGGAAGAACGCGAACTTGTTCAGGAGAAAGCCAGAGAGGGAAAGCGCCACAAAAATGTTCGATGAGAATGCCCATAAAGCGCTCCATCGAACCAAAAGGAGCCCGATGAATCATAACAGGCCGGTGCATTTTGTTATCAGCTCCAACATATTCAAGCTCGAAGCGTTTAGGTAAATTGTAATCCAGCTGAACGGTACCGAGTTGCCATTCTCTTCCGATGCAATCTTTAACGACGAAATCGATTTTAGGGCCGTAGAAAGCAGCTTCGCCTTCTTCTGCAGAGAAAGGCATATTAAGAGACTTAACAATATTAATAAGCGCAGCTTCAGCGTTATTCCAATCGTTATCCTCACCAACATATTTATTGCTTTTAGGATCTCGAAGGCCAAGGCGGATGCGGAAGTCGGTAAGGCCAAGGCTTTGCAAAACGAAAAGCACTAGTTCAATGTTGTTGCGCATTTCAGATTCGACTTGTTCTGTGGTGACAAAAAGATGCGCATCATCTTGAGTAAATCCACGCACCCGAGTCATTCCAGATAGTTCACCTGTTTGTTCATAACGGTACACGGTGCCAAATTCTGCAAGCCTAACGGGAAGATCACGGTAGCTATGTTGTTCAGCTTTATAAATCTGAATATGGTGAGGGCAATTCATAGGCTTAAGCAAATAGCCTTCCTGATTCACCAACCAATCTAATAAACAAGCTGCCCGCTCGGGCATAGTGGTTACAGTTTTGTAAGAAGCAATGTCCACCTTCATCGTTTCGAGAATATTAAGAATAAGTTGATGAACGCACTCAAGTTTCAGAGTGTTGGTCTTAGCGTCTGCATAGCCAGGAATGATAAGCTGCGACCGATTAAGGAACAAATCCATATCGCGTTCTTTGGCTTCATCTAGGTCGCCTGCTGCAAGTCGGTATTGGCAAAGATCCAGTGCAGAAGCTGCGGGATGATAATAAAGCGGGGGAAACTGCGCATCACGGTAGTAGGGGAAATGCCCCGAGGTGCGATAAAGTTCAAGTCTGCCAATGTGTGGCGTATAAACAGGAGAGTAGCCCCGTTTGACTAATTCGTCTTTAATAAAAGATTCGAGCAAGCCTCGAATGAGTGCACCTTTGGGCATCCAGAGAATAAGGCCTGGGCCAACTTGGTTGCTGATGGTAAAAAGGCGAAGTTGCTTACCTAAGATTCGGTGATCCCGCTTTTTGGCTTCTTCCGCTAATTTTATATGTGCTTCAAGATCTTTTTGAGAAAAGAATGCAGTTGCATAAAGACGCTGTAATTGCTTACGCGAAACATCGTTCTTCCAATAAGCCCCCGCAATACTCAGAAGTTTGAAGGCACCTACCTTCCCTGCGTGCGGTAGATGCGGCCCCCTGCAAAGATCGATGAATTCACCTTGACGGTAAAAGCTGAGCGTGGGGTATATCTTTAATGCATCATCGATGTGTTCGACTTTGTAATTTTGTTTGAGATCGTTAACGAGTTCACGGCCTGCGCTGGTGGGGTGTTCAAAGCGCTCGAACGGTTCAGCTTTTTCGATAATTTTCAGCATCTCTGCTTCGATACGAGGAAAATCTTCTTCACGAATCGGAGTCGGGGTTTCAATATCGTAATAGAAACCGTTCTCGGTAGCTGGGCCAAATGCAAGTTGCGTATTAGGGAATAAACGCATAACTGCGCGGGCCATAATGTGGGCACAAGAATGCCTAAGCACTTCTAAAGAATCTGAATCTTTTTCTGTGAGAATTTGAAATGTTGCTTCAGAATTAGAAGGAAGCTCTCGGTCTAGGTCAACAACAATACCATCAACCTTGGCAGCAATAGCAGCTTGGGCAAGTCGCTTCCCAATAGACTCAGCGACATCGCGAGATCGAGTGCCTAAAGGGACTTGCCTAGTAGAACCATCTGGCAGTTTCAGGGTAATCATTTTGAGGTAGCTTGCTAAAAAGCGTTAGAGCGAAATTATTCGCCTACAAAAGGCATCAAAGCCATAAAACGAGCGCGCTTGACAGCATCTTGTACTGCGCGTTGAAAAGCCGCACAGTTTCCAGTGCGCTTACGACCAAGCATTTTACCCTGCCCGGTAGACATTTTTTTGAGGGTGCTAACATCCTTGTAATCAACAAATGCAGGCCGTGGGCAACCTTCCTTGGTGCAAAAACGACAACGATTCTTTTTACCCATACCAAGTTTCTTACGAACCATAATTACTCTCGAATTTGCGTTAATAAATCAAAAATTACCCAAGGAAGTCAAAATATTATTTTCAGAGTTAAAGTCAACGCTATTAAGCTTTTTGCTTTTGAAAGTTGAATACCATTATGTTATATTTATTAATAAGTTATTTAAGCAAAGTGTATTTTAGAAATTTAAACTACCGTAGATTTTAAGCGTAAACTATGAACAAGAAAGGCTTTACATTAATTGAATTACTGGTGGTTATCGCGATTATTGCAATTTTAATAGGCTTACTTCTGCCCGCTGTGCAAAAGGTCCGAGAAGCCGCTGCTCGGATGAAATGCCAAAATAATTTGAAGCAGCTTGGCTTGGGCGTGCATTCTTATCACGATGTTTATTCGCGCTTTATTCCCGCAGGCAACACTGTTACTTGGCTCAGTTGGCATGTTGGCGTTCTTCCCTACTTAGAACAAGAAGCCTTATTTAAAAAAATTAGTCAAGCGCCCGGAACTTACCTTGCAATTGGTAAGTACGATATCCCTGTAAATAATAAGATTGCAACTTTTCTTTGCCCCAGCCAAACAGATGCCGAAAAAATGATTCTGTCCCCCACCCCGCCCCATAATGTAAACCTTCCAGAAGTGATTAATAACCAACCACCTTGGACTACTCATTATTATGGAATTTACGGCCCAGCTGGCGTTAACCCTGCTACTAATGCTAATTATATTTTTGAGGTTAATGACCCTACACACGGGCAGATGGGCAAGCAAGGTTTGTTTCAGCGAACCGATACCGTGAAGCTTTCTAATGTTGTGGATGGAACCTCTAATACATTAATGATTGGAGAAATGTCTTGGTCACCTGGGGCTATAACTCCAACTAATATTGCAGGAACCCGCTTTCGAGGCTGGGCCCGAGGTTGTGAAGCCACCGCTTTAAATAATGTTTGCGGCGGTGCTAAAACCATTCGCAATGCCATTAATGCTTACTCCAATACTTTGTTTAACGAAATGCCTTTTGGCAGCCAGCATACGGGTGGTACTAATTTCTCTATGGGCGATGCTTCGGTTCGCTTTCTTGCATCCAAAATTAGCCTTAGCGCCTACCTTGCTGCTGCTAGTTATAATGGCGGGGAAGTTCTTCCTCTGGATTAATATTCATTATGAAACTGAACCTTTTTATAATTTTTTTCTTCCTACAATTTTTGCTCCTAGGTTGTAATTCTGAAGCCCCTTTAATCCCCATAGAAGGCACCATAACCTATAAGGGTATTCCGGTTCCTAAGGGTGAAATCTACTTCGACCCCGATGCCAATACAAAAGGCCTCCAAGGCCGTGCTCTGATTAATCAGGGTAAGTTTTCCACTAAAGAACTGAACTCGGGTATTTCTTCCGGAAAATATAAAATTCGTATCCACGGATTTGATGGCAAACCAAAAGAAGAAGCCCCAATGGGAAAAGCAATCTTCCCAGCTTATGAAATCCCTTTAACCCTTGTTGAAGGACAACCTCTAATGATTGATGTCCCCTCCAAATAAATAGATTTATCGATTAAACCATTATAAGCTGAAGTTTTATTCGTAAAGATGGGTTAAATAGTGAAACCTCTTAATTCTAAATAATGCTTTTTGCCGATCTGATATTTGAAAAGATCTTTTGTTTTCTTTTCATTTATTAGAAAGGGTTTAAAGGTTATGTCCCTTATTCGTACCAGCGTATTAATTTTAATGCTGGTGTTAACTCCTTCTCTTTTAGCCATAAAATTCCCAACCCCATTCTTGGTCAACCGGGTTAATCGCTCTATCCAAGGAACGGTAATCGACTACACCAATTACACAAAAAAAGATAATCGCATTTGGTCGGAATCTCTTTCTGAAAAGCGCAACCTTTTACTTTACTTGCCCCCTAATTACGATGCTATTAAAGCTTACCCCTTGCTGATCTGGTTGCACGGATTTAGCCAAGATGAATCGATGTTTATAGATTATTTTGTTAAGCCTTTTGATGCTGCGATCTCCGTGGGGAAGTTATCTCCTATGATCATTGCTTCGCCGGATGGAAACTTACATAAAGATTGGAAATTGATACCTCGGGGTAGTTTCTTCATAAATAGTAATGCCGGAAAGTATGAAGACTTTATTGTTAAAGATGTAATTGGTTTTATTACCAAAAACTATGTCATATGCCCAGAAAAAGAAGCGCATAGCATCGGTGGCACTTCGATGGGCGGAGCGGGTGCTTATCACCTAGGAATTAAGCACAATCAGTATTTCAAAAACATTGTTGGCATTTACCCCCCATTAAATACCCGGTATATGGATCAAAGAGGCTCTTATATGGGCAATTTTAACCCTTCCTTTACCGAGTTTAGAACCGACTTTTCAAATGGCCATATGACTGTAGGCAAGTTTCTAGGTTTTTTTCTAGTTAAAGCAAAAATTATTCAGTCCGATTTGTTTAATATAAAAGACCCTAATGTCGCTAAATATTTTTCAGCAGTCAATCCCACGGAAATGCTTGACCATTACCATATCGAAAAAGATATGCTTAACTTTTATTTGGCTTATGGCAGAAAAGATCAATTCAACCTCGATGCGCACGCTGAAAGCTTTTTACACTACGCTAAAAACAAGAATATTTATGTCGAAGTCGATTACAACCCGCAAGGTAAACATGACAATAAAACAGCTGTAAAGTTTCTTCCTAAAATTATCGATTGGCTTTCTATTCAACATCAAGGTCAAGAACCTAAGTAAAAAATAAACCCCACAGGTTTCATCCTGTGGGGCTTATTTATTGATTACTAATTAACTTTGGTACTCACGCTTTGGTCGAATGAACTTCCCTGGCTGTGGAATTGGATATTTGCCATTCTTATCTGCAACCAATGGCGCTGGACCTTCTAACGATAATTTATCCAAGTTGGGTGCAAACTCATGTTCGCAATTTAATATCTCATCATAAGTAATAATCTTCCCTGTATGGCACGCCATTCGACCCATCGATGTTACCAAACTTGCTTCCGCACCACGACGGCATTCGTTATGCTTCTTATCCTGACGAATGGCTTCAATCAGATGATCCCATTCTAACTGGTAGGGGTTAAGATCTTCCTTGGTGTAGCGCCAAACTTCATTAGCAGCGACCATCGAATTATTCTTAAACATTCGTGCATTGGCAGGCCAATGCCCCCGTGCGGAAATCACAGCAGAACCTTTTGTACCGTGAGCGTAACTGGCGAATTCTTGATCGCAATCGGACATATAACGGCCTTCAAGAATCAGTTTAGCCCCATCAGCGAAAGTAAATTCGGTGGTGTAGGAATCAAAATTCTGATCGACATAATCACCTCGATAATGCCTGCCCCCGTATCCCTTGGCTTCAATAGGCCAAGCGTCCTTCATCCAGCAAGATTCATCAATGTTATGAATAAGGAAGTCGGAATAAGCACCACCACTGGCCCAAAGGAAGCCGTGGAAATTCTTGATCTGATACAAGGTCTCATTCATATTTTCTGGTTTTGGCTTTACAAACGCACTGCCAGTTGGCCCAGCAACTCGATAAGCCCGTAGCAGGGTAATATCACCAATTTCCCCACCCTTGATTCGATCGTGTAACTCGCCCCTTGCTCTACAATGCCTGCACATCAAGCCAACGCCTACTTTTAAATTCTTGGCTTCCGACTTCGATGCAAGTTCGAGCATCTTGCGGGTCCCGGGGCCATCCACCGTGGTTGGCTTTTCCATAAATACATTCAAACCTTTTTCGATTGCATAGGTGAACATCACCCAGCGGAAAGCAACAGGCGTGGTTAGAATCACGACATCGCCTGGCTTTAAAGAATCCATGGCACTCTTGTAACCATCAAAGCCAATAAACCGCCTGTCTAAAGGAACATCAACTTGCTTATCAAATGCTTTTTTAATCGAATTATGACTGTTTTCAAGATTTTCTTTAAAGACATCAGCCATCGCAGTGAGTTTAATCGGGCCACTTTTAGTGGATAATGCGTTTTGCGCTGCTCCTGTACCACGACCACCACACCCAACCAATGCAACTTGAACCGTATTGCTTTCCCAAGCATAAACACCCGGAACATTCATAGCTGCTAATGCGGTAGCAGCAACCCCAGAAGATTTTAAAACATCTCTGCGTGAGATGCTAATTTTGCTACTTGTTGCCATAATTTTTGTCTCCTTGTAACATTAAAAAACCAAAGTGAAGAATTAAGGGCGTTGCCCATATAAGTACAATCTACTCGAATTAGAAGACCAATGCCAAAGGTGAAATTGGGTAAAAAGCGGTCTTCCTGAAAAAGGTAGCTTTATGGTATTTATAAATTTTATTAGTTTTTGGTTGTTTTAAGGGATAGATCCCGTGGCAAAAAAAGAAATACCCCTGCTCAATTACTTTATTTATCTCTTAGTTCGGCTGTTCGTCTGCGCTATACAAGCCATTCCTCTCGAAACAGGAAAATCCTTCGCCACAGGCCTCGCTTGGCTTATTTACCAACTGGATAAACGGCATCGACAAGTCGCCCACGATAATCTTACTCTCGCATTTCCTGAATTGGTTAATGATTATCATAAACGCGATAAGATTGTGCGCAAAGTTCTCCAACATTTTTGTACTCTTCTCATCGAAATTGTTCATCTGCCCAGAATTATGAATAATCGCACCTGGCGGGACTTCCTCGACCTAGGCGATAACCCAATCATAGTTGAAGCCCTCTTAAAAAAACGCCCCCTGATGATTGTCACCGGGCATCTAGGAAATTGGGAGATGGCAGGTTTCTCTCTTGGCTTACTTGGGTTCACCACCCACGCAATAGCTCGCACTTTAGATAACCCGTACCTCGAAAAATTTCTGAAAGACTTCCGAGAACGCACTGGGCAAAAACTCCTCGCTAAAAAAGGCGACTTCGAACAGATGACCCATATCCTTGCAGCGGGTGGCACCATCGCTACCCTAGCCGATCAAGATGCGGGCCCACGCGGTCAATTTGTTCAATTCTTTGGCAGGCCCGCCTCCACTCACAAAGCCATTGCCCTTCTTGCTATGGAATTTAATGTTCCGATGGCGGTGGTCGGAGTACCCCGCATAGGCAAACCTATGAAATACAAAGTGATCTGCGAAGACCTAATCGACCCCGAAGAATATGCAGGCAGGCCCGATGCGCTTCACGCAATTACCCAGCGTTACACCAGTGCCCTAGAACGGATGATTCGGAAATATCCAGAACAATATTTCTGGTTGCACCGCCGTTGGAAGCATCAACCCCCGGTGAAAAAAAGTAAGCAAGCGCAAGCCGCTTAGAATCCTTGCCCTTAGGCTTTAATGTTGCCAGAAACTTTTATGATCTTAGAAGAAACCGACCCAAGATTTTATATTGCAGATTCAACTTTGCCTAATGCAGGTAAAGGAATCTTTGCAGCAGTTCCCATAGCAAAAGGTGAATCCTTAGAAGTGTTAGGCGTGCTGGTTCCTGCAAAATCATTAGCAGATAAGTGCACCGCTTATGCAGATGCTTATAAATTTCGGGCGGGTAAGTTTTTACTAATCCCCACAGGGTTAGGCGGAATGGCGAATCATTCACTTAAGCCGAATGCTAAAAAAATCGTTAAGGGTTTAAAGGTGTTCCTCATCGCCCTTAAGGACATTAAAAAAGGCGACGAAGTACTTTATATCTATGGCCTTTATGCTCAAAAAAAATTCTTAAGTAGCTGAAAGCTTGCAAACAACAGCGCAATACAAAGCTACTTTCTTGATAAGAAGCTACTTTACGGGGTCGATTTTCTTCTCGCGCTTAATCACTTTCCAATCCTCCGTATATTTGATTGTCCCAAGCGAGGTAGCCTGAGTTGTGATCCAATAAGCTGGGGTTTGCAATGCGATAATATTGAGGCGTTTGCTGCTCAGGGGGTTGTGCACATCAATATTCGGATCAATATGTTGCGTAAAAAATGCGGCGTAATCAATGCCAAAACAAATATCGGGATCGATCTTATTTTTCTTACTGTATAAAGCAGAGCCAGGATCTGCAGGCACCCAACCGATTTCTTCAGCATAAAACTCGCACCGTACACTCATCTGGTTAGACCCCTTGATCTTCTGTTTTTCCATCTCTGCTGCAGTCATTACCAAACGACCCCAAAGAGACCTTGCTGGTACCTTGTTGGCGCGAAGTATCGCAACAAATAAATTCGAAATGCCACCTGCATCCGACTTCATCATAATACTTACTGCAGTTGATTTGCGATCCATTTTGTCTGCCAGATCAAAATCCACCTTGTAATTAATCTGCCTGAACACCCTGCGTGCAAAGTCAAGATCGCGTTCACCCTCTTGGCGCATTACCTTGTTGTTTTCCATCCAGGTCTGAAATTCCTTATCCTTGAATTTCACATCGCCCCACTCCATCAGATAAAGATTTTTTTCCTGTTCCTTTAAGGGTTCCACTTTTTCCACAGGCATATCAGCAGTCGCAGGAACCAGCTTCCGCGCTATCAACTCTGCTTGATAATATACTTTCACATCAATCAAATCCTTGTTGATTGCCTCTTTGACAGGAAGGCGGTTTAAATAAACGGTTCGCATCAGAGGGCTGAAATCTCGGACCAGCACCGGTGGAGCCTTAGCGTTCAACACCTGCACCTTCGTTTGTACATTTTTTTGGGTTGGTAATTCAGGTGCTTTGCAGGTGAAAATACCCCACTCTTTAACATTGATGTTTTCGCCACTCACTCTGAATGAAAGTTCCCCTTCAAACAAAACCGTTTCGACATTTTCAAATTTCCAGTGGGTCACCAAAGGCTTCTTGGCATCGTCCGCCTGGTTCAACAACAGCCCTAAAATCAAATTCAGGATCATAAAAACCTCTACTTTTTGATGGGTTCGATGAAGGTTGGAATTTCTAACAATTCCCAATCTCTTTTACCTTGTAAGTAATTTAAATACTGCGAACAAGCTGATATCAAATGAGCATAACCACCCGTATCAGAATAGAAATCCCAGTCGGAACCCGAATCTAATGCGGTGGGAATAAACCCCTTCGAATTAAATATCTTATACCAGTTTGCAAGACCGTGGGTTACTTCTCGCTCTAGAGATATTTTAACGGATTGAGAGTTAGTGGTTAAAATAAAATCTATCGCATCATTTTCTATTTTAAAAGAATACTTGGATAGTTCGATGCAATTCATCCAAGGGATTTGAGTTTTAATAACAGAAGTAGGAATTTCAACATCAATGGTTCTTGAATCATTATTTAGGGAAGAATTAAACTTACCCTTTAAAATTTGGCCCAGAAAATTTCTAGCTTCTAACTTCCCTTCTTTATTAATCTCTAAACTGCAACCTAGTTGATTAGGATTATTCGTTTGAACTAATAAGATTTTTTGAGTTGAAGCAGGTATGGTTGCTTTGATTAATAAAGAAGTTTGGGTTGCACTAAGTATCAATACCGAATTACCAAGCTTTAATTGGGTTGGTTTAAGATGGTTAGTATTTAAAACGGGATCTAGAATTTCGACCCGTGCTATTTTTGGATAAAGGACCTCGATAGAAGAATCCCAAAGATCAGGAAAATGTTGTAGCGCCTGCAAAGCCAAAGCAGATTGCACCATATTTTGTGGCCCAAAGCGCGAACCCGTAGGGCGTGGCTTTCCCGATGGCCCTTTCCTTTCCGACCGGTAATCCATCGGCTTACCTGCCTGATAATAAATCGGGTGAAGGTCGAAACGATTAATCCCTGCCTGTACTTCTAAATCATCGGAGTAAAATTTGTAGAGTTTCGGCTGGGTGTAGGCATCGTAAACAAGTTTAAAAGCTGCAGCTTTTGGCAGTTTCCCGTGCCTTGCAATTGCAGAGTAGTAAAGGTATTGCTGCTCATCAGCAAAACCAGGCGTGCTGTATTTTTGATCAAAATTAACAGGTGCCAAGGCCTGAGAATAATGGTTATTTAAAAGTTTGAGATTAAAAATTGAAGCATCGGGCACTAATCTAAGGAAGGCAGGGTCAGCAAGAACCAAAGCTGCAGGGGCATCACACATAGGAATATGGCCGTGGTGACGCATTCTAGAAGCTTGGAGATTTTTTGCAGAGTCGGAAAGCTCGGTACGAAAACAATCGCCATCCATCCCTTTGTAATTGCGATAATAAAGCCAAGAGAGTTGTAATAAAACCCCAAGGTCTTGGGCAAGGTGGTTAGAAGACCCAAGCGAGTACCCAGAAAGCACGAAGTTTGGATTAGGGATTTTATCTTGCAAGAATTGATCAAAAGAAGGAAAAGCAGGAAGTGGGTTTTTATCTCGCATTCGCTCTAAACTTACCGAGCCACCATCATCCCACCAGTAAGGAACAAAACCTTTCTCCCCTTCTTGAAAAAGCCATTCTTTACTTTGACTCCAAAGTTTTTGAGAAGAAGGCCTGGCATGGTTGGTTTTAGAGGAAAAGATTTTATCGGAATGGTTGAGAATTCTACAGTAAAAGGGAAGTACATTTTTTTCTAGTAAATTGCGGTACACCGGTTCACCCAAAAAAAGTCCTCCCGTTGCAAGGCTGGCATTAACTAAAGCAGATCCAAACCAAGCTCCATCGTGCATAGTGTCAAGAGCTTCGCCCTGAACAAAACATTCGGGAGCTTTTTCTTTACGCATATCTCTATATTCATAAGTCATGCCATGCTGCATCGAATCTTTGTTAGTCCGGATATGGTTATCCCCAACGAAGGTGGCAAGTTTCGCCATAAAGTTTTTAATTTGGTCCGGAGTAAGCAAAGGGGGTTGCTCATCTGCAACACAATATTTTTCTGAAAAGAAAATGAAACAGAGTAATAATAAGAGCCAGAAAATTCTCAAAGATTTTAGCATTTGCAAATTGCCCAATAAAAGCATTAGTCATTATAAATTCATAATGAATAGTATCGTTACAGCTACCGTGAATTACAACAAGAAAGATGGTAAGTCAAAACTAAGAGAGGTGATGAATGAAAAGTGGCAAAAAATTCCGAAGAATAGGGTTCTTCTTGGGGCAAGGAGTAGCATAAATTAATCAAGGAGCCGCTGCAGTTTTAAGACATTGGAAAGTCTTTTGAACCCAATCTAAAGCTTTAGGCACAGCTTCATTGCCACTCTTTAAGTCGTGCCTGCCATTGGGGTCGTAATCGACCGTGATATGAATGCCGCGTTTTTTTGCAACTTCTAAAAAACTTTCAACTTGATTAGGAATATGGAATTCATCTTTGCCCCCATAGGAAATGTAAAGATCCATTTCATCGTTCTTTAAATCGTATGCTTCCATAAGTTCAATAGGGTTGATAGCACTCAGGCCACTAAGAGCTTGGTTGCCAAGGCCAAAAAGAGGCCGGTATAAAGTACCAAACCTTAGAATGAAAAACTTTCTTCTTCCTAAAGGTTCGTTACTTTTCATTTTAGATCGAAAAGACCAAGCTTCGGGTACATACTTTCCTTGGTAATCACCATTACCATCGACATATCGAAGGTTTAGTAAAGGCATAAAAGCAATAGCGATTTTGAAACGGTCACGATGCTTAATCCCCAAAGCAAAAGAAGCAGACCCACCCATAGAGGGTCCAAGCAAAGCGTGGTAATCGCGTTCTGGTTTGATGGGATAATTTTCCATCATAAAATCATAAACATCTTCCATAACATAATCTTCAAAGTTCCCCGCTTTAGAATTAGCCCAAAAAGTAGCAGGCTTATGTAAGCTTGCCCTGCCAAACATACTGCCATCTGGTGCAACAATAATAACGGGTTCAAGTCTGCCATCTTTAATCGATTGGTCAAATTGATCGACCTGAGATTGGAAGAAAAATTCTTCGTCTTGTGCTGCGCCGTGTAGAAAAATAGCAAAAGGATATTTCTTAGAAGGATCATAACCCGGAGGTAAGTAAACATACAAATCGCGTTTTTGATTTAGAGAAGATGAAAAAATACGGTTGTCTTTACCGTGGTTATTCGTGTAATCGATTAGCTTGCCGTGCAGTTTCCGATTCACCCGCTCGAACTGGTGCCTGCCTAAAATAGCAGGTGGGACTTGCCCAATTCCTACCCCATCGACCCAGAAAGAAACAATAAATGACCAGAATGTTTCCATATTAGTTTTTTGCATAAAAGTAATTCTGAAGGCTTCGTTAGCCATACCCAATGCTAGCTAACTGCTATAGGAACAATGTGCCCCACGCCCGACATAAAGGTGGTTAAAACTTTAATTAAAATTGAAAAAATTTCAAAAAGAAGGGCCGGTTGTATCAGCGAAGGGAAAAAAAGAAGTGAAGTAGGATAGTTCTAAGAATGAATTTAAAATAATTAGATTAATAATGTTGATTGTAACAGTTTTATGCAGCCATCCTTTTTTCTGTTCCCATCTCTCGAACTAAAACTGTTTTCATTGTTTCCTCAAGTGCAGCTAAGGCCCTTGCAGCGGTAGCTCCATCTAAAACCCGGTGGTCAAAAGTTAGCCTAACATCTAAGTTGTTTTCTTTATCAAGCATACCGTAATGCAACTGGGTAGAAAGAATAGGCATAAGGGTTAAAAGGCCAGCCCCCATTGAAGAAACGGAAGAGATTGCAAAAGTACCAAAGTTATGACACCTAAGATTACCTTGAACATTTAAGGTATACCACCAAACAAATTTGCGGATGAAGGCAGGCAAAAAAGTTAATGGTTTCGTCCTAGTGTAAGAACGCACTTGTTCGATTGGGTCTTCCTTATGGTGCCTAATAATTTCATCGATTTCAGCAAGGGTACGATTTTCTGGAGCGCGAACATACCCATATAAAACAATGTTTTCGTTATCTACAACCCGCTCGACATTAATTGAAGCAATGCTGTACGGGTGTTCGTAAAATCTAGGCCAAGGGAAATTGACAAAACTTCTTCGTAATTCTGGGAAATCGTTCGTAACCAAGCCATAGGCTTTTGCAAAAATACTTGTCCAACTAGGTTTATCTGGGTTCATTTGTCTAGCAATTTTAACCGAAGATAAGGACATTTTCCGTTCCACGGTCGCAACCGGAATTTGCCCACTAAAATGCATCAGATCGAGAACAAGTCTTCGGTAGGGAGAAAGAGCCAGGTAATGCCCAGATTTTTTTGTCATGTACCTTTGACCTGAAATAGAAATACCAGCTTTTGCTTAAATGATTACCACCCAACATTACTGGTATTTAGGTACTGTGACAATATCGCAATACTCGAAAATCTCTATCAAAAGAAGGGTTTTTAAATGCTTTGACTTAACCTAGGGTAAATAGTGAAGGATTTTAAAATTTTTAACTATCTAACCATCTAATAAATAAAGTCAGACAAAAGCTTAGCATTAGGTTTAGGTAACTCTAAATGATAATTACCCAACTTGGCAGTATTAACAACCGAGCGAAAATCATTTATTTTGATTTCAAGATCATTACCAACAAAAGCAGGGTCATTAAGCCACAAGAGTAGACCCAAGCAAGCTCTAAGGTTAGGGCTATAATTTTCAAATTCTGGAAGTATAATTTCAGTGCTTGGATCACTATATAAGACGAGATGTTGGAAACAACTTGCAGCTTCTTGGATAGTAATTTCACGATTTTTGAAAGCGTTAAAAATCTGAGTTTTTAAATTTAAACGCTGTACAATCTTATGATCTCTAATGGTCATTTCCTCAAAGGCAATGCGGAAATTCTCCATCTTAGACTTACTGGCTTCCGTATCAAAAATATCGGAAATCGCCTCTGGGCCTTCCGTAAAAACAAGACCTAACCCAGAAACAATCGTAGCCCAAGAGAAGAACTTAAATAAATTGACCATAGAAACCTCATAAGCAAAAGAAATTAAAGAGATTAAAATTAAGGTAGGTTACAAAATTAGTTGAAACACCAACTTGGTAATTGATGTAATTGTTTAATTTGCCATTTTTCATTTTTCGCCAACTTTGAAGCACATTTGTTAAGTAAATAAAGTTTCCCTGCACTATTAAAAATCATAAACTTTAAACCAATATGAAATCTGAGGCTTGGAACTTTAGTTATAAAGGAAATCTGGTTAATCATAATCAAAGCCCCCTAGTTTTAAAGTTCCCTTTTTATTAATGAACCTCTTAAAGCAAAAGAAGTTTCGTTAATTAAGTTTTAAACAAGCAAACCTTGTGCCAAAATTTAAAATCACATACATAAAAAATTTATGCTTCATTCTGTGACCCTTTGTAAGTCCCCAATTAATAAAGCTAAAAACCATACATACGCTATGATATCGAAGGTTTAAAGTGAAAGTGTTAGGGTTAAGCGAGTTTTTAAAGAAGATTTAAAAGCGGCTGAGCAGAAAGTTTTCAAATGCTTGTTTTAGGGAAAACTGCTTAAAAAATAGGCAGTTATTACAGGCTAGTTTTTAAGAACTAACACCATTATTAATAAAAGAATTATCCCAGAAATTAAACTCAGAGATATTAACCAAATTTCAGCAGAAACCATCGGCTCCACTTTTTGTTGATCTATTTCTTTCGAAAGTATTTCAGTTGAAAGTTTTTCAGTTGAAAGTATTTCAGTTGAAAGTTTTTTGGGCAAAGACTTTTCATTCAATGGTATTTTATTATCCGGTGCAGTACTCAAGGCGTGCCTCCAAGAGGGGGAACAATTCCGTGAAAAAATAACCAAGATATCCCTAAGCCTATCCAAATAACAAACCCAAATAGGCAAACAACATAAACTGCAATAAGTTTGCCTAACCCTTCTTTCCATAGGTTTCGAAAGTCAGCAGATAACCCGATACTAAAAAACGCAAGTGCAAAGAAAAACTTTCGGAAGGCATCGAGGTTACTGGTTGCTTCTTTTAAATCTTTTAATTTATCTGGAAGAAGAAGGCCAAGGGAAATGAACAACCCGAAAGCGAAAAAATACCCAAGAACAAATTTAGGAAATCGTTCCCATATTTCAGAAAAGGAAACCCTTGCCCCTTCCTTCCGCTCAATCCCATAAGCCCATACACAAGCCAGAACAAAACACCAAATACCAATAAAAAGATCTATAAAAATTTTAATGGTGGTGGTGGTCATCAACATCCAACCTTTTTGGAAATCACTATCCGCAAGATAAAGAGCTTCGGTAATAGCCCCACTAGCAATTGCAGCCCCATCGGTTTTTACCGCTAATCCCATCCAAGCAGCAGCTACCATAGGTTCGCCTGGTATGAGTGTATGAGCAAGAAAAGGTAAAAGTAAAAGTTCAACGACAGAAAAAACGACAACTAAAGAAGAAACCATAATAGGCACCACCGGCCTGGCACGAATAGCGGCACCAGTTGCTATAGCAGCGGAAACGCCACAAATAGAAATTCCGGAAGCCAAGGGAGCGGCCCATTCTCTGGAAAAACCAAAAACCTTGCGGGCGATCAGGTAAACCAAGGCCCAGTAAATTAAGTAAGCTTCAATAATCGCAGCTAACCCGCGGAAAAAAACCGTGCCCGCTAAATTCGCTTGCTCTAAACCTTTAATTCCTACCCCCGCACCCACCAAAACAATTGCAGTTTTGATAAACCATTCCGTTCGGGCAGCCTGGGAAAGAAATGTTGCAAATGCAGAAAAGAAATTACTTATAATTAACCCAATAAAAAGTGCTACCAAATAACCAGCTTCTCCTGTAAGCCCCATCGACCAAGAAAGCCCAAGTTTTGCGCGCTCATTGGAAGTAGCAGCAATAATCCCTGTGTGCCCTACAATCCAGCCAATCATTGTAAAAATTAAAACCAAGCTTAATGCACCTAAGAAAGCTTTTTTATTTTCTGAATGCCTGCGCCTTTCCCAAATTAAAAGGAGGGCGATAAACCCAAGGGTCGCAAGCAGACTAATCCAGCCCGGAAGGTAAGAAAAGTTTTTGTTCAACGGGGCTAGGGCTGCTAATGGGTCGGTCCAGACTTTAACCCCGATAACCCAACCTAACAAATTTCCTAATCCAGCAGGCAGACCAAGTGCCAAAGCAATAAGAAGGAAGGCAAGCCATATTGAAGACCGATCTTCATTAAAAGAAATTTTCTGCATTAAATTCTCCAACCGTTAATTAACCTTAGGTTGAGAATAACTACTTTAAGCAAAGAGTGCATTTATAAAGTAGGATTTGTTATTTAAATTAATTGCAACTATTTTGATTCAATAAAAAGTTTGTAATTTGATTATAAAAAGAGAAGAATTTTATTTGCCTAAATGACTTATCAGATTTGCGTTTTTTTAACTAAACCAACGAATGATAGGATTACTAGTTTATTCTTAAACAAAAGACTTCCCAAGTAAAAAATGATCGACCTTTAGATTATTAAAAAGAACCTCACCAACTGATAGGTTCTCTTAGCAAATGTTTAACAATGCAGTTTATTTTCTTTAAAAGGAATTACTTTCCCCAACACATTCAGAAGAATCAAGTGGCCGAACCACAAGCATAAACTTTGGTGCCACGGGCGCTTTAAACCGAACGCTCCAGAATTTGCTACCCGCATCTAGGAATAATTCTTCATTCATAATGATGGCGTAATTTTCATCGATTGCCATCACTCTTACTCGAGGAAAAGGATAAGTTCTGGTAGGAAATTGGAGAGTGATTTTTTCGCCAAACGCTTGCATCGAGCGCTTCATCCGAATGGGAAAATTCCCCAAAATAATATTTCTAGATGAGTCTCCTTGTAGTTGCTTTAATGGAAGCAAATTCTGAACCGAATTTTCAAAATAGGTTTCTGAACCATTTGCAATTCCTGGGTGTTCTTTGTTATGAAGCGAAACCACCCAAGTTTTTGAAAAAGCAAGATGTCCAAAAATATTCATAAGCCTTCCAGAAGAAAGCTTACTAAGAATTTTTATACTCGTATCTTGCATCATCAATTTTAATAATCGAATCGACCTTAGGCATTCAAGCGACTCAAGATGGAAATGAATGTCATCATTTAAGGATTCGGAGTTTTTTGATTGAAGTAGGAAGTTGAACAGTTCAATCGGTTTGGGAAACCAAAGCGAATCTTCAATCCAATCCAGTTTTTTTAGAATTTCCGGATCATTCATTAAAGACTGAATCTCAACTTTGGACCAGTCTTCCTTGTAAAAAGCTTCGGAAATTCGATAAGAAGCGACAGAGTTTGGTGAATTAGATTCAAACATAAGAAACTTCCTTTAAAATAGTTTCCCAGCTTGGGCGAAGCTGGGAAATCATCACGGGCGATGATCGCTATCCTTATATTCGTTTGAGTTTGGGAATAATTTCCGATTGGGACGAAAAAAAATAGCAAACCCGTGCTGAATTGGGAACTATTCTTGAGGATCCCACGAATTCCCTAAAAAGTCTTTCAGTATAATGGTACTTTTCGCAAGTGCTTTACAGATAAAGCTTTCCGTCTTGCCTGTCACCTTAGAAATTTCTACTGATTTCATTTTTTCAATGATTTTTAACCAGCAGATAAGAGAATATTTTTTCGGTAAATTTTTTATGGCGTTTTTTACAACTTCTACGCATTCATTTTTAATTAACTGGTCTAACACATTTAGATCGGTGTCCGGTAAATCGTGATTGCTCGGTTCATCATTGCGGATCACAAGTGAAACTAGGCCTTTTTCTCGTTCATTTTTGCGTTTTCTTAATGCATCGTTGATTTTGTTATTTAAAATGGAAACGGATAAAGTTTGAAAACTAGCACCCCGCTCTGCATTCCAGCGCTGTGATGGGCGAGTCGCCCCTTGAAAAATCGCAACCCAAAGCTTGTTAAGTAATTCATTTTCTTGTTGTAAAAGATATTCTTCCTGCAAGCGCTTACGAATCTGGGCTAATGCAACGGGCGTTAACCTCAATACCAACTGTTCAAAGGCTTGGTTAGCCATTACTGAATTTTGCTGATCCAGGTGAGCGTAATATTGCATAACCAACTGATCCAACAACTGACTAGGGCTAAATTCTTCCATTAAAATAAGCCTCCGTAAAAGGGTGTAAAAAATAGAAGAGTTGAGGCGGAATCCCCCAAAATCCTCTTGGACTTTTGTTTAAAACGCTACTTGTTACTTTTTCAACTCAATCTGACTTGCTTGCAGTTAACTGAAATAGAACTGTCTGGAGGAAGGTCTTTGCTTATGCCGCCAAAGCCCCTTAATCTTAGAAACAATCGGAGGCTTCATTCTTTGCGCTGCGTTTGAATTATTCGCACAAGTCGGATGAAAAACCATGGCTGCCTCCTGGGGATTAAAATGCCTTCACCAAGGTGGTAAAAGGCAAATTGTTTTGGCAAAAACTCTAAAGCTAACTTCTGGAAATAAATTAGCCTGATATAAGTTATTCGTATGAGACCCAAAAATATTTCTAGAAATCATACGAATTTTAAAGAATACTTTCGGGAAAATTACCTCTCATAAAAGCCTGTATTCCTAGGCTTTTATAGCCAAAATAATGTCAAGTTAGGCCCCCAACCTTTTGGCAGCCCCCTTTTCCCTATATCTTGGAGATATTGCCTACTTTTACCTTTCTGTAGTAACTTTCCCTTAGACCCTTTATCTAGGCCTTTGCCCTTATAACTTTTTCTTAAAAACCATTAAAAGGGTAAACTTTCAGGGCTTGTGCTGTAGTCTTTTGACTCTAATTTATTCCCTTTTCGTTGCGCATTGAAATATTGTTCCGAACATTTTCGTAACGCTAGCGTCTTTGCCTCATAAACCATTAATTCCTGATCATTCATCGATTTGACTGCGGGTTCAAGCAAAAGGTAGGGTAACTCTAGGCCAGCGATTTTATAAGAATGCCCCCACAAATGTTGCTTGGGGAATTTAGTGTGGTGCAAAATAACGGTCATACCTACTTCCAAATCATCAGGCTTTAAAAATTTATCAGCCTTCTTGAAGTTTTCGCCTTGTAAGTACTTTAATGCCTCTTCTGCCGAAATAGACTTAAGCCCCATAAAACCCGATTCAACCCAAGTATCGTACCCGTGAGCTTTGATGATTTGATCTACAAGGTCGGTCAGCATCTCACTATCTGCAATTCTAATTTTTCCCCTACGAAAGAGTTCTAGCTGAGATCGCATCAAATCAGATAAATCATTCATAGAAAAGGCTCCTAGTTTAAAGTTGCAGCACCATTGCCCCCGCAAAGTAACAAGAAACAAAGTGACTAGAAAAAAGGTCACAAAAGTTATTCGAAAGAAGGCAGAAAGAATTTCCATAAAAATAGAAAAGAACTTTAAAGAATAGTACCTTGGAAAAGAGAAATGAAAAGGTCAGCAGAAAGAAAACAAATCCAGAAAAAAGGGGATATATAAAATTCCCTTAGAAATAATGAGAAATCTTTTTAGCCCCTCTTCATTTATGGGAATTATTAGAAGTTTATGAATTTAAAGTGCAATAAGATTAGAAAAACCGTTGGGGGAAAGGCATCTTCTTTGAAAGCATCAAAATAGTAAACTTGCAGCTGATAAAATATTTTAAAATTATCCAATTTAAATTTGCTTCCACCCTTTTAAGCCTTCTATAATTAATGTAATTCAGTTCATCAAGTATCTTTTAAGCGTTCTTTAATCCCCGGAGCTTTTAAAAAATTTGAGTTCTGAAGATCTTTAACCAGCAAGTTTTACTTGCGTTTCCATCTAGGAGTAGTGTTATGAGTTATTTCCGTTTAGGTGCTTTTGTTGTCGCTGGTGCTATGGCTTGTGCAAATGTTTTTGCAGCCGATGAAAAAGACATTGTTGACACAGCGGTTGGAGCTGGTAGCTTCAAAACCCTTGCTGCTGCCCTTAAAGCTGCAGATCTTATCGAAACCCTCAAAGGTAAGGGTCCTTTCACCGTTTTTGCCCCAACTGATGAAGCTTTTGCCAAATTGCCTGAAGGCACGGTAGAAACCCTTCTCAAACCCGAAAACAAGGAAAAGCTTGCTGCTATCCTTACCTACCACGTGGTTGCAGGTAAAGTAGAAGCTAAAGATGCAGTGAAATTGAAGTCCGCAAAGACAGTCAATGGCGCATCTTTTACCATCAAAGTTAGCGATGATGGTGGCGTTATGGTTGACAAAGCCAAGGTTGTCAAAACCGATATTCAATGCACCAATGGCGTTATCCATGTTATTGATGCTGTAATTATGCCAAAAGCAAAGAAGTAATTAAACTTACTTAAATAGGAAAGGCTTGGGTTAATCCCCAAGCCTTTTTTATTTATATGCAAGACACTTTTTAATCAAAGATGATGGTTCGATTGCCTGAAATAAAAATGCGATCTTCACAAAGAAGCTTTAAACTACTTGATAAGACAATTTGCTCGACATCAATCCCAGCATTTGCCATATCTTGCGCACTATGCGAATGATTTACTGGAATAACGCGCTGGAAAATAATAGGCCCTTCATCAAGTTGTTCCGTAACAAAATGCGCAGTTGCCCCAATCACTTTCACACCTCGATCAAAAGCTTGCTGGTAAGGCTTAGCCCCCGCAAATGCAGGGAGGAAGGAATGATGAATGTTAATGATCTTCGAGGGGAATAAGTCAACCAGGTGAGGACTTAAAATTCTCATGTACTTTGCAAGCACAATAAAATCTGGGTTCATCCCTTGGATCAACTTAAGGATTTTTTGTTCATGTTCTTGACGCGATATTTTTTCATGAGAAACAAAATGAAAAGGCAAATCAAATCGTTCGACTAAATTACGCAGCGAATCGTGGTTGCTGATCACGCCCAAAATCGTTGCTTGTAACTGCTTGAATTCATGCCTAATCAGAATATCGCCCAGGCAATGTGGCTCACGCGTAACTAACAGAACAATTTTCTTCGGTTGTTGGTCACAAAGCTTTATCAAAGCCCCCAAAGGCAAAATAGCAGTGAGTTCATTAACTAGGGAAACCCCATCCAAGGGCCCATCGAATTCAGTCCGCATAAAAAATCGGCTCGACTCTTTGTCTACAAATTCTTGATTCATCGTGATGTTTAGCGAGTGTTTTAGCAAGGCCCCAGTGATGGCATGGACAAGTCCACGACTATCGTTGCAATCAACGAGGAGAATATTCTTGGGCATAAAGAAAACTGCTTTCGAGGAAAATTAGGAGATGATTTCTCGGATAACATTGCCCGCTACATCCGTCAGTCGGAAATCTCTGCCATTATAACGATAGGTTAACTTCGTATGATCCATCCCAAGAAGTTGCAAAATAGTCGCATGAAGATCGTTAACACTAACCCTGTTGACCGCAGCTTTAAAACCAACCTCATCGGTTTCGCCATAGTGGGTGCCCCCCTTAACGCCCCCGCCTGCCATCCAAGTGGTAAAGGCGTGTGGGTTATGGTCCCTGCCCATAAAGTTTTTGTCTTTGGTTTTCTGAACGATAGGCAATCTGCCAAATTCTCCACAACAGATAACTAAAGTCGAGTCTAATAAGCCTCGTTGTTTTAAATCGGTAAGAAGAGCGCCGATGGGCTGGTCGGTTTCTCCTGCGAATTGCCGATGATTACCTTCGATATCGCGGTGCCCATCCCAACTGCGTTCGTTTTCCATTCCGCCTGAATAAATTTGCACGAAGCGAGAGCCGCGTTCAACCAATCTGCGTGCCACCAAAGCTTGCCTAGCAAAGTGCGAACATTTTTTATTGTCTAAGCCGTACATTTTCTTAACGCGCTCGGGTTCTAGATCAATATCGAAAGCTTCGGGCGCAGACATCTGCATCCGATAAGCTAACTCAAAACTTTCAATCCTTGCAGCAAGTGCTGCTTCCTGAGGCGCTTGTTCTTGATGAATTCGGTTAAGCCTGTTGACGAGGTCGAGCTGATTGCGCTGTTCCTTTTCGTTCATATGGGGAAGTCGGGCTAAATTATCAATCGCTTGTCCTTGGGGATTTAAAGCGGTGCCTTGAAAAATTCCGGGTAAGAAACCCGCGCCCCAATTCGATGCGTGGCCTTTGGGTAATCCCCTCCCCAGCGTATCGTACATCA
>Ga0209702_10003201_pt1 | contig 26328 bp, 20 predicted proteins | sample FRY01_FD_187210 | JGI IMG/M metagenome (GOLD analysis project Ga0209702, IMG submission 187210) | Freshwater microbial communities from Lake Fryxell liftoff mats and glacier meltwater in Antarctica - FRY-01 (SPAdes) (version 2) | ecosystem: Environmental > Aquatic > Freshwater > Ice > Glacier... | reverse complement strand
TTCCGGGCGAGTATATTGTGCTGGGGACTGACGGATTTGGACGCAGTGAGACGCGGCCAGAACTGCGGCGTCACTTCGAGATTGACGGGGAATGCACCGCCTACGCAACACTTCGCGGTATGGCACGCATGGGCGCCTTTGATGCATCGAAGCTTCCGGAGGCTCTGAAGCAGCTGGAAATTGACGCAGAGAAGATTAATCCGCTGAATGCCTGAGGCTGTGACAGGCCTGACACTCTCCGGAAAAACGGGCCGGGATTTGAATCTTCAATGTTTAAATCCCGGCCTCGAGACTTCCGAATGTTTAAAACACCGTTTGCGATTCACTGAAAACTGAACACCGAACACTGAAAACTGCCTCCTATGTCCTTTGAATTCAAACTGCCGGAAGTGTCTGAAGGCGTGACCTCCGTTGACGTTGCAGAAGTGCGAGTCAAAGAGGGGGATGTTATTCAGGCGGGTGCGATTATCTGTGAAGTCGAAACGGACAAAGCCGTTGCCGAAATCACATGTCCGCACGCAGGCCGGATCTCGAAGGTGCTGATCAAAACGGGCGACAGCATCAAAGTCGGTCAGCCGATGATTTTGATTGAAGCGCCGTCCGGCGCAGAAGCTCCTGCTGCCAAACCGGCTCCGGCCGCTGCGCCGGCTGCACCGGCGCCAGCGGCTGCGGCCCCTGCTCCTCCGGCAGCAGCTCCTGTTGCGGCCTCGACCAGCAGTGGTCCGATGGAATTCAAGTTGCCGGAAGTTTCGGAAGGCGTGACAAAGGTTGATGTCGCTTCCGTGAGCGTCAAAGTGGGCGATACCATCGCCGCCGGTGCTGTTGTTTGTGAAGTCGAAACGGATAAAGCGGTTGCCGAAATTACCTGTCCTTACGCTGGAACAATCACCGCGGTCACCATGAAGCCTGGTGCGACCGTCCAGATTGGCGACGTTCTGCTGACGATCAACGCCACCTCCGGAGTCGCACCAGCGTCACCAACAGGACCGTCCGTGCCAGCGTCTGCTCCTGTCGCTACGGCGGCTCCCATCTCTACAGCGGCTCCTGTCACCGCCCCAGTGGCTGCGACATCACCTGCTGCTGCACCAGCAACCGCACCAGCAGCAGCCGGCGCTGCCCGGAGCGACGGGCCACCCGCCGCTGCCGGCCCGGCGACTCGCCGTCTGGCTCGCAAACTGGGTGTGAATCTGAAGCAGGTCAAAGGCACGGCGACCGGCGGCCGAATTACCATTGAGGACGTCGAAGGCTTCGTCCGTGAACGACTGACTCAGCCGGCGGTTCCAGCTGCGGCATCTGGTCCGGGATTTGGCATGGTTCAGGCCGCGCCACTCCCGGACTTCAGCAAGTACGGACCGGTCGAAAAGGTCCCGATGAACAAGATCTTCCGTATGGCAGCGTCAAATCTGCATACGGCCTGGGTCACGATTCCGCATGTGACTCAGCACGATCTGGCGGATATCACGGAACTGGAATCTGCTCGCAAGCGATACGTAAAAGCCAATCCGAACTCGCCAAAAATCACCATGACCGCCATCATGATTAAGGCCGTCGTTGGTGCTCTGAAAGCATTCCCCAACTTCAATTCCAGCGTCGACATGGTGACCGGGGAACTCATTCTTAAGCAGTACTATCACATCGGTGTAGCGGTCGATACGCCGAACGGACTGGTCGTGCCTGTGATCCGAAACTGCGATCAGAAGAACGTCCTGCAAGTGGCTGCAGAGCTGACCGACATCGCCGGTCGGGCTCGGGACCGAAAGCTGAAGACGGAAGAAATGCAGGGCGGCACGTTCACGATCACCAACCTTGGCGGAATCGGCGGCACAGCCTTTACGCCGATTGTGAACTATCCGGAAGTCGCCATTTTGGGGTTGTCACGAGGAATCAATAACCTCATCCTGGAAGACGGTCAGGTTGCCGAACGCCTGATGCTGCCTCTGTCACTGTCTTACGACCATCGAGCGGTCAACGGTGCGGATGCAGCCCGATTTATCGTGAAGCTCTCCGGCAGTCTGACGAACTTCTTCGAGCTGTTCTAAACGCGGCTGATAGAGCTCAGCCCCGCCAGCTCGTGCGGCTTCGGGTGACGTCACATTTCGCGGATGGGCATTTTTGCAAAGACAAGATCAAGGTGTCCCTGCAGGCGCGGCTTCTCTTTTTCTGGTGCGTGGGTAAGAGCCGTTGCCAGCCATTCTGCGGCTTTCTCGAATTCTCCGTTCTCAGCATGAGCAGCAGCGAGAGTATCGAGCGTATTCCATTGCTCATAACCAGAGATTTCACAGGCTTTCTTTGCCAGTTCGAGAGCCCGCGTTGGGCTGCGGATGCTGTCGTCGGTGGACGTGGCGAGCAGCCAGGCCAGGTCGTTTGTGGCCTCATAAGACGTCGCGTTGTGCTTCATCGCCAGTTCCAGATCGGCGATGGCTTTTGCAAACTCTTTCTTCAGCCGCCATGTGTAAGCTCGATTTCCGAGCGCATCCGTGTACTTGGGATCGATCTTTAAAGCTGCTGTGAAATCGGCAATGGCCTCATCCAGCTTGTTCAATTTCTGATGCACAATGCCGCGATTGTTTAGTGCTTCCGGGTAGTCGGGAACCAGCTTCAGCGCGGCCTGAAGATCCAGCAGAGCCAGGTTGTATTCCTGAGTTTCGATGTAACAGAGAGACCGGTTATTAATCGCCAGGAAGTTCCTGGGATCCATCACGATCGCCGTGGAGAAATCTTTTTGAGCAGATTTGTAATCACCCTTCAGATAGCTGGCTTGTCCGCGATTGTTGAGGGCACCGGCGTTGCGTGGCTTCTTGCGAAGGCTTTCTGAAAAGTCGGCAATAGCATTGTCGTTCATTTTGTGAGCCAGGAACGCGACGCCTCGCAGATGGTAATTTTCCGCGGACGGATCTGCCGTGACACGTTTTGTGAGTTCCGGAATAGCGGAATCAAAAGGCACGGCCTCTTTTTCCCACAGCCATCCACCCTTCTCATTGATCCACAGCCATTCGCCATTTGTCAGCGTGACGGTGAAAACCTCACCCAGATAAGAACGCCAGACGATTCCCTCCGGCGTTTTCATCTCAGCACCAGCCCGCGTCACGACGATCTTTTTTCCAACGCGTGGGTCAGGTTTCTGAGGCGCCTGCGTTGCGCCAACGAGCGAAACATTCAGTGCGAGGTAACTGACGAGCGTAACGAAGCGAATTCCCTGGAGCATATCTCAGCCTGTTCACAAAACGATGAGTTTGCAGTCTCATTCCGACCGGAGTGAGCGAAGACTTCCTCGCGGAAAGGATATAGCAAATGAGGCGTAACACGCAACATGAAGGCGCCGCTCAACACGGGCGATCATGTGCCGCAGAATTCACAGGCGGCGAGAAGTCGAGGCATTGACGCCTTAATGCGCTGCGAATGAGCCGTTGTGATGCTGCTCAGCGGGGGTGCAACGATGTGACTGCACAGGCCGCATTCTTCCATGGCCGCCTTCAGGCCTGGGATCAGTTTCATTTGTCCGTTATCGTCGCGATAGACGGAAGCGAACATGTCGGCGATGGCATCTTTCCAGTGCCGAATTTCAGCCGCATCTTTGCGAACGGCTGCCAGATAAAGTCGACTGTAAACCAGTGGCAGCAGATTGGCACCGCCGCAGACTCCTCCGTTTGCGCCAGCAGCGACCGCTTCGGCCAGAAGTTCTTCCGGGCCCATGAAGATCACAAAATCGTCACGGTCACGATGCTGTTCACACAACTGCTGAAAGTAGTTCCAGTCACCGCTGCTGTCTTTAATTCCGGCGATGTTGGCGTGTCGTGACAACGGCTCAACAATTGACAGATCCAGATTGACGCCCACACAGGACGGCATGTTGTAGAGCATCACTGGCAACGGAGACTTGTCGGCCAGTTGAGTGAACCAGTCCTGAAGAGCGCTTTGCGACACATCAAAATAAAACGGGGCTGCGGCGACGATTGCAGCGGCACCACACGTTGCAGCGTGCTCCGCAAGAGCGATGGATTCGGCCAGACAACTGTCAGTGACACCGACGAGAATCGGGATTCTTTTATTCACTTGCTCACAAGTACGTTCGACCATTTCGTAACGCATCTGATAGGTCAGCGATGGGCCTTCCCCGGTCGTCCCCAGCACAAACAATCCGGACGCGCCACCTGCCACCAGATGTTCGACAATCCGGTCTACTGCCTCAAGATCCAGTTGATCGGCTGCGTTCATGGGGGAAACAACCGGTGGGATCACGCCGGACAATTTTTGCATGGAAGGGGCTCAAAGTGACGCGACGAACAGAAGCACATTCGTTCGAAGTATGCGCTCTTGAGCAGGCCGGAGCACGTCTTTTTCCACGCGAGCCGCAGTAAACCCAACAGTTCGTGCGGCGGACGCGTGAAAGACCGTCCTTGCCGGTCAGGAAGTCTTCAGCGGTTGATAAGAATTCGATGGGCACCTGGGGTTCGCATCCTCATCGAATCTATTGTTCCGATGCCTGTGATGGCTCTGAGAAAATCGAGGCAGGCACGCTCCTACGGCTATTTCTTGAGAGTTCTCCGCTTTGTTCGAAAGTTGGCTCCGGAACTGTCCGGCATTCTTTAAAAGTTTCATTCACATCCGCGCTGAAAACGTGGACCGACAGAATTTTAAAAAAACTGGCTCACGACCCTGACGCTGGCCAACAGTTTCGCTAAGAATCAAACGAGCGAATGTCACGGTTTCTCGGAGTGGCAGCGTCTATGTTTTCGCGATGGCTATTTTCACCCGGGTCCCGGGCTGATGGGGACAAAGCTTATGTCGACAACTCCGATGATTCAGTTTGAATCAGTCACGAAGCTTTACGGCAGAGTACTGGGTGTCAACGACATAACGCTCGAACTACCGCCGGGAGCTTACGGGCTGCTTGGACCAAACGGCGCTGGAAAAAGTACGCTGCTGAATCTGCTGACCGGACAACTTTTGCCTACACGCGGCACGGTCAAAGTGCTGGGCATGAATCCTCGCAACAATCCGATCCTGATGCGGCGGATTGGCTTTTGTCCGGGCTTCGAGGGTATGTATTCGTCGATCACGGGAGTCGACTGGGTTGCCTATCTGCTGGAGATGCATGGTTATTCGGCCGTCGAATCACGTCAGCGGGCGACCCGCTTTTTGGAAATGACCGGAATGCACAAGGGCATGCACCGACCGATCTCCACGTATTCCCGCGGCATGCGACAACGAACAAAGCTGGCGCAGGCGATTGCCCATGAGCCCGATCTGCTGATTCTGGATGAACCGTTGAGCGGCCTGGATCCCATTGGTCGTTCAGAAATGACAAACGTGCTGCGCAGCTGGATCGACAAAGGACGCAGTGTCATCATTGCCACACACGTCCTGCATGAAGTCGAAGCGTTGACTCAGTCTTTTCTACTGATCTCTGGCGGCAGGGTACTTGCATCAGGGACGGCCACGGAAGTTCATGAGCTGCTGTTTAAGGTTCCGCTGGAGATTCAGATTCGCTGCAGTGAATCGCGTCAACTGGCGGCGCGAGTCCTTCATGACAATCTGGCCGACGCGGCCCGTGTGGCCAGCACTTCGCAGGGCGATATGGTTGTCCTGACGACTCAGAATGCCAGCCAGTTGTCACGTCAACTGGCTGCCTGGGTGCGCGACGATGGCCTTCAGATTCAGGAGATGCGAACGGCTGACGATTCGTTGCAATCACTGTTTAATTCTTTGATGAAAATTCACCGAGGTGAACTGTGAATGCCCTGCGTGCCGTATTTCTGCATGAGTGGAAGCGTTCGATGACGGCCGGGCGAATCGCCTGGTGGCTTGTGATGGCCGCGTTTCCGCCGGCGATCACCGTGCTGATTCGAACGATCCCCAATTTTGAGCGGATGCCGACGGAGGACCTGAATACGTTCTGGTCCATCATGCTCTACGTTCTGATCCCGTGTGTGTGTTCGGCACTGGGCGTGCTGCTGACTGCCGGCCCCGCGGTCGCCACGGAGCTTGAACAGCGTTCGTGGGTTTATATGGCGACTCGCCCCAACGGAATCTTCTGGCTGTTGATTGGCAAGTATCTGGTAGCCGTGACGTGGGGCGTGACGGCCGCGTGGGCCGGCGCTGCGTCGGCCATTGTGTTTACGAACGCACCTTCGCCGTTTCAAATCTGGTTCGCGCTGTCCGCGTTAAGTCTGCTCGCCTGCTTTTCGTACTCAGCCGTGTTTCTGCTCGTCGGCGTCATTTCACCGAAACGTGCGATGGTGTTCTGCGTCATGTATACCGGCTTCGTGGAAATTGTGCTGGGCCTGATCCCCGCGCTGATCAATCGCCTGACGGTCCAGTTTCGTCTGCGTTCGCTGCTGGTCCAGTGGGTTCCGCTAAACGAAAAAATTCGCAAAGACGCGTCGTTCTCGTACGTGTTTGGAGAAGACTCGGCCGCGCTGCATATTCTCTGGCTGCTGGCACTTGCCGCCGTATTCCTGATTGCGGCCATCGTGATCGCTTATCGCAAAGAATTCACTACCGCGACTGAAGGTGATCTCTAACATCTCCGTAAACTTTTTCATTATCACTGCGGATGTAGTCTCTCATTCAGAAGGGATCTGAGATCCATTCTTTCCGGCGCGAGTAGTCATCTCCGGATCAGCAGCCCTTGCCACAGAGAACCGTTCGACGAACGCACCGGTTGATCAGATGAAACGCCTCATTCGCGCCTGTCATTTAATTTGGTGCGACATCCACCAATCGTGATGATTCAATAATCAGAGATACCTGTTGCAAGCTATTGGTGCAGCATTAGTTTACTAGCAACGTGAAGCCTCATGATTTACGCTTCGGAGTAAGTACTTCCTGGATGTTGATCGCGACTTTGTAGTCGACGCCCAAGGCGTCAAAGTGGGCTTGGCCGCAGTCGATCTTTTTGTTTTCGCTGTCTCGGGCGTGCGTGTCTTTGGTCTCACGGACGAGGTAAATTTTTTCATCTCGCTCCAACACAACGGCCCAGTCAGGGTTGTAGTCGCCTAGCGGTGTTGGGATTTTGAACCAGTTTGGAAGTTTGCAGAAGAAACGAACGGCTTCGGATGAATCGAGCTTTTCGGCAACGTCACGTTCCACTTCACTGTCGAACGGAACGAAATCGTATGGCGTGCGGTTGTCGGTACTTTGCACTGTGTAGAGTCGTGTTAAGTATTCCTCGATCTCCTTCTCCTCGAACAATCGCATCTCGTAAGATTGACCTTCGAGCTTCTCATACTTGATTCCATCAATCAACAACTCATTCATCGTTCGAGTAATGAGCTTTGAGACTTCCGTCATGAACGCTTGAGGATTGACCTTGAATTCCGCTAGTCGGGCAGATTGTTTCAGTATCTCAACCAGTGTGCCCCGCGTCAGTTCAGTTTCGCGTTGTAAGAACGCGAGAATGTCAGGCAGGAAGAGGACTTCGCGGGCATAGTTGGCTTTGCTCTCCAAAACTTTGCCGCCTTCGACGCCTGCCTCGGTCAGGTTGACTTCGGTTTTGTCGATTAGAATTTGCACGGGATGGATCTTCTCCATCTTCTTGATCTTCTCGGTCGCTCGCTCGATCAAGTCTTCGGTCGCGAATTCAACTCGGTAACGAGTCTTCTTATTGATCTTCTCCCAGAGAGTTTTGAAATCATCGCTCAACTCGACGCGCTTGTTATAGTTCAGTCTCCGACGGTCGCGGGCGTTGACGATGCGATTCTTGAAGATGTACCGCTTCATCTCGTCGACCAGTGCAGAACGCATTGGCTCGAGTTCAGGTGCCACCTCCATTACAAAGCCTGGCTTCTCAGGCATGAACTTATCCGTGATGTCGCCCTTTTTATCCAGGTACCCACCATCGACCAGCGTTTTCCAAACCCCTTTGGATCGATCTTGGCCAATTGGTTCATCAGTCTGCGGGTCCAATACACGGGCGAATGCGATGTTGGCAATGCGACCGAACTTAAATCCCTCGCCCAGGTCCTTCTCAATATCGGTTTGCAATCCTTTGGCGTAGTCCTCGAATGATTCGTTGGCGATCACAGTCAGACGATTGATCGAATGATCAAAGACGCGGTTGCCATCGGCACTGACGGGAAGACGTAAACCGCGACCGAGTGTTTGCCGGCGTTCGCGATCGGTTCCCATTTCACGCAGCGTGCAAATTTGGAACACGTTAGGATTATCCCAACCCTCGCGTAGTGCTGAGTGACTGAAAATGAAACTCAGCGGCTCTTCGGCTGAAAGTAACCGCTCCTTATCCCGCATAATCTTGTGATAAGTATCATCGTCTTCTTTGGTTGTGCCTTTTGTGTCCTTCCAACCGACAACTTTACCTTTCTTCCTGTCTTCGGAAAAGTATCCATCGTGAACTTTATCCGCATCGAACGGGATCAAGTTCCAGTACATATCCTTCTGCGAGAACTCGCGATACGCTTTCTCCAACCAATCCGCAAAAATGCCATTTCGGCGATTGCCCTCGTCATCGTACGAGCGGTAGTTGGCAACTCTGTCGACAAAGAACAGTGATAAAACTTTGATTCCCTTTTCTTTGAAGCGACGGACTTTTTTAAAGTGCTCTTCCACGGCCTGAAAACTTTGCATCTTAAGCGTCTCTTCACCCATGCCGCCTGCGGTCTCGCCTAACTGAAGCGTAGTGCCATTGGCAAACTCGACATGCTCAAGCCCCTCCTCCGCACAAATATTCGTCACGATGTAGCCATCGTAGCCGCGTCGATTTGTTTGCTCGGCAATAGCGGTACCCTGTTTTAGCGTGACCTTCTTGTCCTTTGGCCCTGTCTTGGTGTCTTCGTGAATCGTGATCCTGGCGTGCGGTGTTTTGGCTTTGCCTGCATAGCCAATCGAATCAAGGCGAATAAACGTTTCATTAAAGTTGTCTCCTGTTCGAATCGAAGAGACCTCGATCTGCTTCACTAACCGCATGTCATAAGCCCGAATTGGATCGAGCTTATAAAGCAAGTTGTATGGGTTGGCGTGCGTAGCTGAGTATCGTAGGATCAATAGCGGATTGAGTGTCTTGATTGCTCTGTGAGCTTTAACCGTTGTGTCAACGCTTTGCGGTTCGTCAATGATAACGATCGGCTTGGTTGCCTGAACAAACTCGATCGGACGACGGCCCGACATTTTGTCCTGTTCCTGGTGGATGATGTTTAACTTTTTGCGTTGTTCATCCGTCAGCTTGGAATAGTCCTCGATATCTCCAGCGTCCTTTTGAAACGCCTGGATGTTGATGACCATGATTTGAATTTCGTTGCTAACGGCGAATTGACGAACCTTGCTCAAGTCTTTTGAGTTGTAAACGAAGTGGTCGTAAGGAACTTTGTCGAAAAGTCCAGCAAAGTGACTCATCATCAGGGCAACCGACGCCAAAACGCCTTCACGAATAGCGACCGACGGAACAACGATAATGAAGTTTTTGAAACCAAACTTGCGGTTGAGTTCAAAGATTGATCGGAGATAGACGTAGGTTTTCCCAGTTCCCGTTTCCATTTCAACCGAGAAGTTGGGAAACGGATATGCGTTCTTCTCATCGAACAGTTGATCGCTCTTAGGAATGATATTTCGTTCTTGAATCGTGTTTAGATTGGCCAACAACGCAGCGGGCGAAAGGGCCAATTGATGACCTATGCCTAACTCGTTTTAAATAGTTCCCATGTATTCAGAAGCACCAAGACTAACTTCAAGCGCACCTCGTTTGGACGGCAGACCTTCAAAAAGGTCAACGACCGACGCAATCGCATCGGCCTGGTATTGCAGCCCGGAATCAAATTTGAGTTTCATGGCTACACCGTCCGGAAAATAATTTGTTCAACCTTCTCACACCCGTGGTTACGGGCGGCGAAAGTTTGAACGGCGTTGGCTTTGAGTTGATCGTTCCCCTTAAACGCACGGTCGAGGCAAATAAATTGCCTGGGCTCGGCTGCAGTTACTGCGTCGATCAGTTCGCGAGAAATTTCATCTTCGAGACAGATGAATAGTCTACCATCAGTAATTGAGTAGACGGTGGCGTCCGCAATCGTTAACTGAGAGACACGTTCTGCGGGTGAAACCCCAGCCGTCAAAAGAATCTCAAACAGTATGTCTTCCGGTGTAGAGTTCGGATCAATGTGATCGACGTAAAGCTCCAGTTGTCGCGTCAAAGCTTCGTTATCTTCACCAGCGGAGTCGGATTGCCAGCGTGCGAAGTTTGACTTATTGAGACGAAACGCCCTAAAGCCCATGTCGATCTTGTCATCCGACAACGCTTCAAAGGTTTTTTGTCCATCGTTGAGGTTACCAGCATCTTTTTCTGCGAGCTTGTTTATTACTCGTCGAATCCGTTCTCTGCCAAGCTCTGAAATTGTTTTGTAACCTTGACGTGCTGCTTCGGACTTTCCTTGGCATGGCTCAGGTAATTGTAGCAGGAAAAACTTTCGGTCCATGCCGTCTTCTCGGCACGACAGCATCACTGCTTCTGCAGTCGCACACGATCCAGCAAAAAAATCCAGGACCGTATCACCAGACGAAGTTAGTTGTTGAATGAACAACTTCATCAATGCTGGAGGCTTGGGGAAATCAAATACCTGAGCACCGAAGAGATCACGCACCGCAGAAGTACCGTCGGATGTGAAAATGTCAGAAATTACCGTCGGAAATGACGTGAACTGACTAACAAGCTCGGAACGAAACTTCTTCTCCCCTGGTCGACCATCGGGTTTCGCTGGAAAAAGCACACGTCCTTCTGAAATCATCTGTTCCATGCGTTCACGGGCATAGCGCCAGCCGGTTGTTTCTGGTGGCGAAAACGGGATTCCCGTTTCTGGATCGGTGATGTCATAGTGCAGGTTCGGTCGTTGATCTCGCGTTGCGAGCCCTAACATACTACGACTCATCCAATCGCCGCGAGGATCTTCATCCGGGTTTGAGTACTTCGTTTCATCACGTTCACGTCCTCGGAACCGCGCTGAATCACTTTTCGCATACGCCAAAACATACTCGTGGTCGGTTGAAACATTCGTATTGGATCGCGAATCAGTAAACTGTCGACACTTCCACACGAACTGAGCAACAAAGTTCTCCTCACCGAAAATCTCGTCGCAGAGCAAGCGAAGACTTTTCACCTCGTTGTCATCAATGGATATCACAATGACGCCATCCTCTGCAAGCAAATTGCGAGCAAGATAGAGTCTTGGATACATCATGTTCAGCCATCGTGTGTGAAATCGCCCTTCTGAGGAACCGTTCGTGCTGAACTTCCTTCCTTCCGAATCGGAGAGTCCCGCGTATTCGAGGTACGTCTCCAGAGACTCCGTGTATCGATCGGGATACAGAAACTCGTTTCCCGTGTTGTAAGGAGGGTCGATATAGATCAACTTGACCGATCCGTACAACGACTTCTGGAGGAGCTTCAATACTTCAAGATTATCGCCCTCAACAAAAACGTTGCCGGTTGAGTTGAATTCAACCGACTGATCTCTCTATCGAAGGATCGCTGAATCGGTTCGCGTTCCGACTCAATTTCTAGCAACCGATTCAAGTGTGCTTCGTCGATCTGCTCGCCATCACGAGCAAGTGTGTCGATCCAACGATTGGCTTTTTCCACAAAACCAACGTCTGACAATACCGAGATGGCTTCTCGCAACGTATTGACAGAACGGACCGAGATATTCGCAGAGCCGACCACGGCAGTTGAGTCAAAGATCATCACCTTTGCGTAAAGCTGGGGCACAGAAACAACCTGCGCACCGCGTGTCAGAGAGCGTTTGATGACACTGGCGCTGGTGCTTCCTTGCCTCACTGTCTCGATGCTCGCATCCAGAACCAGAGGTCGTCGGTCGAAAACTTCAGGATCGAATCACTCGTCACGTACGACACCGCCGCTCTTTTGCGAATGCAGTGTGCAGAAAAGGCCGTGATTTGTTCCCAGACTTCGCTATCAGAATAAAAGAGTGACATGCTTTGGATCGCGTGCGTGGTGAATGCGGTGTTTGTGTTTCTAAATTAACTTCCAATAAATGAAAAGCCCCCCCCCCCCCCCCCCCCCCCCACACACACACACACACAGTATAGTCAGAATTATTCCGAGGCATCCGAGGCATCGAAGGCGAAGGGGTCAGACCTCTTTTTTGGCCTAATCCTTTGGAAAACGCGATTGTGGTCGGCCTCGAGCACGCATGGTGGGTTCAATATTGAGCCGTCTTGCCGTCGATTTCACCGAGGCTTCGTTGCCGAAAGGCTTGCCTCACTGAGCAGACAGCCGAACCGCAATTAGCTTCTGTTCCGTGATGCTCTCGTTGACGCGAGCCGTCCAGCGCGGAAGGCTCGGCCACGGTGACAGCACTTTGGGATCAGACTCCGGTTTTTGCAACCAACGCTACGGCGAGCCCCAGCGCCAATCCTCCGCACGTTTCAAGAGGACATCCACTGGTAGGCGTAGAGCTCAACGTCATAAATCTGCAGTCCTTCGTGGAGAATCTGCTCGAACGCAGCGAAGTCCGGATCTTTTCAAAAATGTCCGCCCGGAGATTGCTACGATTCAGAGCGTGGTACAATCCTCCGGCTTCTTAGTCCCGTAGTGGTCCCGGCATTGCTGATTCCGTAGACCAGCGGTTGCTGCGGCTGGCAATTCCAGAACACGCCGCCGCAATTTTTCACTAGATGTTCCCATGCACGGCATGAATTCACGCTGGCAGGGCAGGCTTCCAGGGTTCCTGGTATCTCTTTTGAAATTAACTGCGTATAATCCTCGAGTGCTCGCCTTGGAAAACGATCTGGCATGTTCAATGAGACTGTGCGTTCGTTTTCTAGTCAGGTCCAGCATTTTCACTCGGAGCTACCGATCGCCAAGAACCAAAACACATACGCCAAGCGTCAAAGAGAGCAGGAAAAAAAGCAGCGAGCCGACGATAAGCGGAAAAAACGCGACAAGAAGAAGGATGGCTCCTACGAACCTGCACCGCCCCGCAGTTATGCATTCCCTTCTGAGGATCCGGAAGATTAGCCCGCCACGGGACAATCGTCTGTCGAACAGCGCTCCATCGTTTCGCACGCTTTGATATCTTCGAGCCACCGACAATCGCGGGACAAGCCTCCCTCTCCCAGAGACTTGTCCTGACCCGTTTTTGCACTCTCCGAAAGTCAGTCCTTGTTTTGTCCTGGCTTCTTTCCTGACAAAAAATGAACGAAGGGACATCAAACTTCTTTGTTCTGCGGGACTGCTGAAGCCGGATTCATGCGAGACAGACGCCGAGTCTGTCGCTAAGCTGCTGCAAATCAAGCTGCGGATTTCTGCTGCCAACTGTTTAACCCGAGTTCCCTGGCCGTCGTAATTGCGTCGCCCGAGTGCTCGGATTAAACAACGGCTGGCGCTCGTGCCAAGGCGGACTCCGCAGTCCCTCCTTCCGCACTTCCTTCCGGTGAGTTCTCTCGTGATGACGCTCCCAGCTGCCTTGCGTTCGCCCAGTTCGATTTCGTTCCTGTTCGCGGGCCTGCTGGCTGTCGCCATCAGCGGACCCGCCACAATGGCCTCAGACCGACTCAACTGGTCGGCTCGCACTGGTCCGAATCTGGATGCGCACGTTTCCGAAGAAGACTCCAGCGGCCTGCCAACGGAATGGTCGGAAGAACCACAAAAGAATGTCGCCTGGAAACTGGATTTGGAGGGTTTTGGGCATTCCGTCCCGGCCATTGGCTACGGAAAAATCTGGCTCACTGCAGCCACGGAAGATGGCAAGCAGCAGTTTTTGTACTGTATCGATCAGGCAACCGGCAAGGTGCTGCATTACACGCTGATGTACGAAAACGCGGAGCCGGAACCGCTGTTAAACAAAGTCAACACGTACGCATCGCCCAGCTGTGCTCTTGAAAAAGACGCCGTCTATGTTCATTTTGGGACCTATGGCACGGCGAAGGTTGATCCACTGACAGCGGAGGTGATCTGGGAACGCAAGGACATTAAGTGTCGGCATTTTCGCGGCCCGGGTTCGTCACCGATCATCTGGAAGGATCATTTGATTCTGACCTTTGACGGAATCGATGCTCAGTTTGTGATGGCTCTGAACAAACACACCGGAGAAACCGTCTGGCGAACGGACCGTACGACGGACTATGGCGACCTTGACGAGAACGGTCAGCCGAAGCTTGAGGGTGACCTGCGAAAGGCGTATGGCACGCCCGGATATCTGGAAGTCAACGGCCGGACTCACTTGGTTTCAATCGGCTCACGCGCTGCCTTTTCTTATGACGCTTTGACCGGGGAAGAGATCTGGACGATCCGGCACGACGACTTCAATGCCTCGTCACCGCCGATGTTTTTTGAAAACCATGCCATCGTAAATACAGGCTCGCGTGGTTCCAATCTCATGAGCATCCGTCTGGACGATACGACTCGTGGAGATGTGTCAATGTCTCATGTCGTCTGGAATCGTGACAAGGGCAATTCTGATCTGAGTGCTCCGATCCTTGTGGGCGAGCGAATCTACAGTGTGCTGAACAACGGGGTTGTGAACAGCGTGAATGTGAAGACCGGTGAAGAAGTCTGGAAGGACCGTATTGAAGGCACGTTCACGGCTTCGCCCATCGCCGCGAACGGAGTCGTCTATTTCTTCAACGAAGAAGGTGACTGCTACGTTGTGAAAGCCAGCGATACGTTCGAGCTGGTTTCAAAAAACCATCTGGCCGAAGGCATGCGAGCCTCGCCAGCGGCCGCCGACGGCCATCTGTTTTTACGCACGTTCACGCGACTGTATTCGATTGGCAATTGATCGCCACGCCATCACCCCGATCCGCCCCCCGAGGTGCCCACACACAATGGCACTCGATTTGACAAAGTAGACGTCACTATCCGAGTGGACGAAGACCGTAAAATGCCGCACCAGGCATTCATCACTCGGAGAGTGATGGCTACTATAATCGCAAATCGACTACCATTGTTCCCACGCCCCCGACCTTGTCTCCTCGGTTCATACCGCCATCGCACTACCACGCGTGAATTTTAGAAACCCGAAGCGGCAATGAGGGATGGAATTTCCGGGGCTTGCAAAACCCGAAACGTAAGTGAGGGATTGGGTGGTGGCTGTTTGAGTGGGTTCCCGTGAATCCCTCGCTGACGCGTCGGGTTGTGATAATGGCCTTTCTTTTTCGACGAATTCCTCGGTGACGGTTCGGGTTGGTATGACGATTGGTTCACAAAACGGACGACATCGACACCCCGCACGCTGATGGGGGCTCCGGCGACTGTGATCCGTTATTCGGGCCGATAAATCGTGAGTTTTGGTGTCAACGCTGAGAACTTCGGAAAATTGTGGTTCAAAGTCGCCTGCCGTGGACTCACACCGGCTTCCGGGATCCTGCTACACTAGGCAACCTTTCGAGAAATTCAAAGAGCGCCGAGATAGGTTCGGGAGATTAGTCCTGCGACAAAATCCCGCGACATTATCATTCAGTTTCCCTTTCAAAGTCTGTTGACGGAGAATTTTGTTTATGAGTCTTGCGATTGCCGCAGTTCATGCCCGTGAAATTTTAGACAGCCGTGGTAATCCAACGGTTGAAGTAGACATTCTGCTCGAAGACGGCACCATTGGCCGTGCGGCAGTCCCAAGCGGAGCCAGCACCGGGGCTCACGAAGCCTGCGAACTGCGCGACACAGAAAACAGTTCTCGCTTCCTTGGCAAGGGAGTCCTTCAGGCGGTTGAAAACGTCAACGACGAAATTGCAGATGCACTCGTCGACATGGACGTAACCGATCAGGCTTCCATCGACCTGACCATGATTGAACTCGACGGAACGCCCAACAAGTCACGTCTGGGTGCCAATGCGATTCTGGCCTGCTCGCTCGCGTCTGCTCATGCGGCCGCAACAATCTCTGGTCTCCCACTGTTCCGATACCTCGGTGGTGTTGGCGCAAACTGTCTGCCAGTTCCGATGATGAACATCATCAACGGCGGAGCGCATGCCAATAACGGCATCGACATGCAGGAATTCATGGTCATGCCACTCGGCTTTGACTCCTTCAGTGATTCGCTGCGAGCTGGTGTGGAAATCTTTCACAGCCTGAAGAAAGTCCTCGCGGGCATGGGGCTCAGCACGGCCGTTGGTGACGAAGGTGGATTCGCACCTGACCTGAAGACCAACGAAGAAGCTCTGCAGATCATCATGACCGCGATTGAGAAAGCGGGTTACACGCCTGGTGAGCAGATTCAGATTGCTCTCGACTGTGCGGCCACAGAATTCTTCGATTCCAAGACCGGCCTTTATAACGTTGACGGCAAGACTGTCGATGCTGACGGCATGGTAGGATTGCTGGAACAGTGGGCTGACAAGTACCCGATCTGCTCAATTGAAGACGGCTGCTCAGAAGACGACTGGGACGGATGGAAGAAACTGACCGATAAGCTGGGAGACCGTCTGCAGCTGGTTGGCGACGACCTGTTCGTAACCAACGTGACTCGCCTGACCCGCGGGATCGACAAAGGAATCGCAAACAGCATTCTGATTAAAGTTAACCAGATCGGAACGCTCACCGAAACCATTCAGGCGGTTCAGATGGCTTACCGAAACGGCTACACGGCTGTCATGAGCCACCGGTCGGGCGAAACGGAAGACACCACGATCGCTGACCTGGCTGTTGCACTGCGGACCGGCCAGATCAAGACGGGTTCAGCCAGCCGAACCGATCGAATCTGTAAATACAATCAGCTGCTCCGCATCGAAGAGATGCTGGGCGATTCAGCAACTTTTGGTGGCACGATCTGATGGCACTCTGATCAGTTCGTGACCCGCGAACGTCAATGCCTAAAGTCGAACTGATCGAAACTCCAGAACCGGTCGCCGAGGAATCCGTGATGATTTCTCAGACGGCCGGTTCTCTTTTGTTATCGATCGCTTTTTGGATGGTCCTGCTGATTGCCGCAACTCTGTACGCCGGCGTCGCCCTTTCGCCCAAGATCGCTGACTGGATCAATGTTCGTCAGCAGTGCCTGACCAATGCCGGTCGGCTGACGCAGCTGGAAGACGAAGCCGACTACCTGGAACGAGTGGCTGCGGCCCTGAAAAATGACCCCGAGTTCGCTCGCCGCCTGGTGCGAGCCAACCAGAACTCCGGCTCAGGTGGCCCAGAACTGGTACCTGTTTCGCAGGATCTGCTTTTTGGCGGCACAGCAAAGAAAGCTCCACCGGAAGTGCAGGTCGTGCAGCCGGTCGTCGCAAAGGCTGTGTTTCATCTGGCCAGTCATCAGCAGCATCGAACGTGGCTTTTGATCGCCTCCGCCAGCCTGACACTGCTGGCTTTTACGTTGCTGAATGACGCAGGCGTGGGAATTGTACGGACCGGCATCACGGCCGCCGCTTCCTGCCTCTCCGCCGTGATTCACCGGTACCGCCGCCCAGCGCCAGACGTACCTTCAACCGACATCCAGTCGCGCGATGAAGGATTGTCATAGTCCCGGGTTGTTCAATCGGTTTCACCACTGCCGTTGTCGGCAAAGAGGCACTGATTTCTATCGAGCACCCACGGACGCGGAGACAGCGGCGTTAAACTTCCGTGGTGAGCAAAACAACGAAGCCCCGTGAGGCAATGTCGGAATCAACTTCAGGCCATGGAATCAGGCCAGGATTCGTCGGCTCGCACTCGACGAGATCATTGAGCCGCAGCATCGCGTTCGGGTACATTGCCGACTGTTAAAGTCTGCGGTCTGCTGAGGGCGAAGGCCAACCAGCATGGTGAATTTATCCCGAGTCGATTCTTAGTTCATCGATTCCAGTTTGAAGTCGTCGCCGAAAATGGTGACCACATTTCCTTTGGAGCGAATGTCCTTACGCACGTTTTTTCTCGCTTCTTCATTAAGCTGCCTCAGAAGAAGGTTTTCGATGTCCTTCTGGACTTCCTGAAACGGCGTCGTGCCTGGATTTCGGTGCGCGATCACTTTGTAAACTTCGAAGCGATCTTCGCGAGTCTGAACGCTGGAGAGTTGCCCGGCGGGCATGTCGAACAGCATTTCTTCCAGCTGTTTATCCGACAGAGAATCGCGTTTGATCCAGCCAACCTCGCCACGTTTTTCGGAAGTTAATGTGTCAGACATTGCCTGAGCCACATCGCCGAATTCCTTGCCACTCTGCAGCTGCGTGACAACGGACGCCATTGCCTGCTCTGCCCCTTCACGGCCCTCATGATCTCTGAACCGAATCACGATCTCGGCAAATCGCACTTCTTCGTCCGCCGTGTACTCGTCCATGTGCTCGCGGTAATATCGCAGCAGTTCCTCACGATCGATGGAATCGGGAACCTTGCACATGCTGCCAACATATCCCTCAACCATCTGCATGCGAACAAAATTGTCCCGCAGCTGAGTGATCGAAATTCCTTCGTCCGCAAGACGGTCGTTGAGCTGCTGATCTGTAACGAAGCCCTCTTTTTCTTTGATGCCGGTCACTACTTTCTGGAACTGCGGCTCCAGCGACTCACGAATCGTCTTTCGTTTGTCTTCAGGAATCTTCTTCTCCAGAGCCTGAACGATCAGTTCGTCCTCGACATATTTGGGAAGTCGTTTTTGCAACGTCGACAGCATCACCATCTGACGTTTGTCATCGGGAAGATTGGGGTCGCGTTCAATAATCTGGCGAGCCCCTCCAAGAACGTCGTCGACAAACACTGGCTTCCCGTTGACTTCGGCTACCAAACTGCTGCCACTTAACGGTCCGTTGGCGAACTTTGAGAATCCCACAGGCTGAACGTCTGTCCCGTCACTCTTTTGAGCCAGAACGAGCTTTTGCTCTTCTGCGTCGGCTGAGTGATTGACCAGAGAACGTCGTGGTGGTGCGGGGGCGAAAACCGGGTTGTCGACTTTGATCGATCGTCCGTTGCAGCCAGCATTCGTTCCTGGCAGCAGCATTGCCAGCAACAGGAGCAGTATCGTCGAAAAACCACGACCCCGACCGTCTTTGCGGGCGCATGTTTCGCTTGAAGTGGTGAGTGATAAAACCACGAATGATGCCGCACAGGGAACGCAGGAGGGAAATTTATACAGAGTTCAGCCGGGATCAGCGAAGTATGCTGTGAATAGGATCGGCCGCAGAAAGGAACCGGACTATATCTCTGTCGCGAGGATCCGATCAAGGTCGAAATCTCTGTCGCAAAGTGCCGTCCATAAAGGAGTTACCGCGGCAAAAACTGCCGATTTTTTGCAAGACCGGCTGAACGCAGGCAGACTCAGCCGGTTGATGGGACTCTTCGCGGCAGAGTCACAACGCCTGGCGGATCCCCGTCAGGGAAAATTCCGTGTGTCACGGATACTGGCGCTTCCAACGAGGGCGCGATGCCCTAGAGTCTGCACCAGTGACGATTATGGCAGGGAGTGCCGAATTAGTTTGCTCCCGCTCTCCGACATCCGGAAATGAGATATGGCTTTTCCAAAACCGTTTTTTCGCTGGCGTCCGCATCCATGGCATGGCCTGGAAGTTGGGCCCAATCCTCCGCATCTCGTTCATGCCTTCATTGAAATCACGCCCTTCGACCTGGTGAAGTATGAAGTGGACAAGGTGACCGGCTACCTGCGTGTGGACCGGCCGCAACGAACGTCGTCGCAGCCGCCAGCACTCTACGGTTTTATTCCTCGCACGTTCTGCGGCAGCCGAGTGGCCGAGATTATGCCGAAAGCTCGTCGAGGCGACGGTGACCCGCTGGATATCTGCGTTCTGAGCGAACGCCCGATTACAAAATCGGAAGTCATCGTCAACGTGCGCGTGATCGGTGGCTTGCCAATGCTGGACGGCGGCGAAGCGGATGACAAGATCATCGGCATCCTGGCTCAGGACACCATCTGGTCCCATGTGGAAGATCTGGATGAGCTGCCACAGGCTCTTGTGGAACGCCTGAGGCACTACTTCACCACCTACAAAGTGATGCCTGGGGAAACAACACAGCAGGTTTCGATCGATCACATCTACGATCGGGCGCACGCAGAAAAAGTGATTCTCGCTGCCATGGCTGACTATGATGACGAATTTGGCGGCGTTTAAAGAGCGTTTCGCTGTGAAAGCCAAAGGCTCAGAAAAGGGGCTCAGAAAAGGGGTCAGGAACCAATAGCCAAACGGCCCGAAGGGTGCTGCGCACTATTGGTTCCTGACCCCTTTCTAATCCGGCCGTTAGTCCTTGTCATTCTTGTTATCGCGAGCCAGCGGCAGTCGAAGGATGACCCACAGCCCGATGGTCACAAAGAAGAGGATCAGGAATTTGATCGGTGTCGAAGGCCGGGCCACAAGGATCGAAAACAGCAGGCTGGCGATCACCACGATGATGGCACGCACTTTGTCGGCCGAACGAATGCCTTTTCGATCCTCCCAGTCAACCAGGATGCGTCCAAAGAATTTGGAGTCTCGCAGCCTGCGGTGCATCCCGGGCGATGATTGCACGAGCAGAAAGCTGGCCAGCAGAACGAATGGAGTGCAGGGAAGCAAAGGCAGAAAGAAACCCACGGCCGCCAGCACAAGACAGATGATTGCTCCTGAGACGGCAGCCAGTTGTTTCAGGCGTCTTCCTGCGGCTGTTCGCGGAACGGAAGCTGATTCTGGCGAACTGAGTTTCGATGACTTTTGTTCGCCCGTGCCGACTTCATCATCCACGTTTGTTTCTGCCTGGTGAGCCCCGCTTTGCACTCGGACCTCCGAGTGCAAAACCTTAAAAGCCGTCTGGTAAACCCGACAGTTGGTCAAACGTGACAGTGACGAAGGCGAGTGGCTGGTTAGTCATCGTCGTCATTCAGCAGGTCGCGGTAGTTTTTCGTGTGCCGTTTATCTTTTGGCCCGGCGCGACGGACTTCACCGCCGCCGCCACCGCCGCCGCCACTATCGTCGTCATCCGACAAGCGGCCCTCGTTCTTCTTACGACGGTCTTTACCGCCACGCTTTTCAATAAGATGCTTCAAATCGTCTGGGACGGGAAGTTCGTTTGGCATGCGAGCACTCGAAGTACAGAAGCCTTTCAAGACACACAATACATCCGGACACCGCGTCCGTGAGACTCCAAGATCAATCACATCCGAAAGACGCAGAATCCTTTTCAGTCGTCTAAAGAAACTGCATAACCGTTTATTTCAGATGACTTTCGGCTGATAATGATTCTGACTTCTCATCCGCTCTGTGAAAAGTCTGATTTTGCTGAACCGGCAGGATCTGCCGAGACTCGCAGAAATTGTTTTCCCAAGGCACTTCATGCGGCTCATCCGTTTGACCCGGTCCCGTGTCAGCCCTGACAAAATACCCCGACGCCTCCCAATTTTATCGTAGGATGGGCATTCCTGCCCGTCGAAATGCATGGGCCAATGGGCTTGCGGTTGGTTACCTATTTCGAGCCCGCTGGCCGAAACAGCGGATTCGATTTCTGGCCGCCCGATTGAATGAATGCCAACAGGTCGAAAATTTCATCCCGGCTGAACGTGATCAGGAGGCTCATGGGCATTGTTGACAAAGGCGATGCTTCCAGCTCATCAATGTCATTTTTCTGCAGCGTCGTTTTTGTCTCCGGCTTCAGCGGATTGGGCAGCAGTGTCACGGCGGAATCGGATTGTTCCAGCATCAGCCCCGCGATGACTCGGCCATCGTGAAGTGCGGCCACCCATGTCTGATACTGCTTGTTGACTTCGGTCGACGGCTGCAGAATCTGCTGCAGCAGCTTCTGCCCTTTAAAACGCTCGGACACTTTTGTGAGGTCCGGTCCAAGGGCGGTTCCAAGTTCATTGATCTTGTGACACTTGCTGCAGCCAGCGGCCTCAAACGTCAAGCGTCCCTGCTCGAACGATCGGCCGACCAGTGAATCCGCATCCGAAGCAAGTTCCGCCAGACTCCACATCTGCACAAACTTTCGAACAGGCACATTGGAAGATTCCGGCAACAGTTCGCCCTCCGGAATTACAAACAGGCTCCCCTGCATGACTCGCCAGTGGCCAGGATATGTGCAAACCAGATGGTATTCGCCCGGCTCTTTCGGAGCTTCAAAAAACATCGTGTACTGATCGCCCGGCTGCAGGATTGGGGAGAAGCAGATTTCCGCAGGATCATTCGGCACATAATGCGTCGCGATTGCGCGAGGATTGCTGGCCAGTTGCATCGACTGTTCACCAAACTGATCAATCTGATCGGCCTTCACCACAGCTACGTTATGCGGCATGCTCGGGTCACCGTTGCGAAACGCCAATGACACACGGGCCCCCGGCGGAACTCGCAGCTGGCGCGGCTCAAACTGAAGTCCAGCCGACGCGCTGACGGAAATTTTCAGCGAACTGGAAACCCAGCCGAAATTTGTTCCAAGCTCCTCCTGCTTCACCAGGCGCGGATCCTGCTCGTACTTTTCTGCAATTGGAAAATCAGGAGCACGCCGTTTTGCCACCACCGCGTAGCCTGGGAATTCTGAAAAATCCGAACGCAGTTCATAAAGAGACGCAAACAGATCGGGCGAAAACGAATGACCGGTCGCCGTCTTCAGTCGCAGATGCACGTGAAACTGCATCACCGGATGCAGCGTCGGCACTTCAATAAAAACTGACCGACCATCCGGCAGTAGACGGACAGATTTCACATCGACAAGGTCGTGCCCCTGTCGTCCAGGTTCGTTCACTGAAAACTCGGGCGAACCATAGCCAGCGCTGTACAGATAATTCCACTGTTGACAAAAGGTATTCTGCAGCGTCACGGACGATGGATCGATCGCTTCACTAAAACGAACAACCACACCGTTGTTGTGAGCTTCAATGGCAGTCGGCAGAGGCAGCGGTTTGCCTGTCAGTCGAATCCGCTGCAGACAACCGTCCTCCTGCGCGTAGCTCTGCCAGCCTTCCGTCCCCGCCAAAAACACGCTTCCATCATGAGTGTTGAAGGCGACTCGACACACACCGCTGAGAAATTCACCTCGCAGCGGAACAATCGCGCCCTGAGACTTACCGTTGACCACATCCCGCAAAACAAGATACGCCTGACAGGCTCCATACGATGTACCAATCGCCGCACCGCTTAACGAACCCAGTCGTTCGTCAACAGGAAGATATCCGACCTCGCCCGACGAGTTATCAATGCCGCGAGGAATAAAAACGAGCGGAAGATCGTAACCATATTTCCCATGCTCAGGCTTTGGCCCCTTCAGTCCGTGATAGCTTTGTCTGGCAACATCAAAGATGGCGGACGCTGGTGTCCACGTACCTTCCTGCACCGTGGCCAACACAACGCTGCCGTCGTGAGATACACCGATTCCATTGGAATTGCGGAGTCCATTGCCGAGCGATTCGATCGTGCCCGTGGAGTCCATGCGAGCGACTCCAAAATCACCGGATGAGATGGCCCAGTAAAGTCGACCAGCATCGTCCTGCTGTAGCGATGTGCAGAAGTCATGACCGCCAGTCGTCGGAAACTTGTTCGTCACACATTCATAAAAATCTGTCTCCCGATCTCCATTCAGATCATGCAGACGAGTGATCTGATCCGAACCCAGAACGAGAATTTTTTCCTCCTGAATGACGACCCCCAGAGCCTGATAGAAACCGGCGGCGATCCGTCGCCACCGCAGCGGTTTGGTAGCCATCTCGTTAATTCCGTCAACAATCCAGACTTCGCCCATCAACGTGGAAACCACCACGCGGCCGTCATCAAAGCACGCGACGCCACCGATGCGCATGGACGATTTGAAAGGATTGTTCGCGGCCTCCGGCAGGGTCACGCTGTCGATGGCCAGACCGCCGGACTCGTCGCCCAGCACGCCCCGGGTTTCCACTATTTTTGTTGTCCATTGTCCAGCCGCTCCGGCATTCAACGCGGCAATTTTCGGAACCACAACGGCGGACAAGGCCGCACTGTTGGCCGCAAGCGATGGCTCCATGGTGCCCATCGGGCCTGCCGCAATCTGCAATTGCAGCGGCTGCCCAATTTTGCCGCCACTGAAGTCAATTCCGATGGCTCCGTCACGAACCACAAGTGTCGCCCCGTCGATGTGCAGGGGAAGGCTAAGCCGAACGGCTTGATCGTCGGGCATGACCGCAGACAGACTCTGAATCTTCGCGGCTTCATCTTTTGAGTCGCTGATTTTCGCACCGGCTGGGGGGACGAATATCTTCAGGAAGCACTGCGGCAGCTGCCCTTCGATCTGTAACGTTCTGACAAGTTGACCGTCGACAACTGCGATGGTGTCCAGAACTTTTGCGCCGCCCAGCTCACTGGCAAAGACGACCTGCTGCCCGTGTCTGTAAAAGCCTCGATAGCGATGAAGCGTATTCGCCGGAATCTGCCATGAGCCCTGACTGAGATCGACAATGCGATCTCCGGCCGGTTCAATACCGCCCATCAGACCAAAACGCACGAAACCCCATTTCACAAAGCCACCACGCCAGGCATCAACGTAGGTCATTCGCAACGGATCAAACAGCACCGTCGACTTTGACGCCGGATCAACCAGGACATTGACGCCCTTGAATGTGGTCTGCCCGAAATGTCGAGTCAGCTGACAAACAACGTTGCCGGTGTCGACTTCATTCAAGCTGTGGTCAAAGCTGACCTCTTCAGGGTTCTGGCCCCAGTGCCCAAAACCTCCGCCATCGAGTCCCGGGAATTGCGGCAGAACGTCGACCGGTCCGGTTGGGCGATGATCCAAAAACTGTTCGGCCTGTCGCGTATAAAAGTCGCGAACGCGGTTTTGCGGAAACGGCAGTCGCGGATCCGACTGAGCCTGCGCGGAATTCAGGAGCACCAGAGAAACAACCAAAAAGCAGGCCGCGGAGGCTGCGAGCAAGCGAAGACGAAACATGGGACCCCTTTGTTGCTCTCTACTGCACAGCGCGGAAGGTAGAAATCGGCAACCCAACCGATCTCAGGGCTTTGTAAATCTCAAGCCCATCCTTTGCTGTGCCTTCATACGTTACGACAGTCGGCCCGCTCGGCCAATTCTTTTCCATAGTTATGTACTGAAAATTTGAGGCCATCCACAGCAGCGTCGACGGAAGACGCGAATGATGGATGCGGATTTTTTGAAAGCTCTTTCCAAAATATCATTTCTACTTTTCGGACTCGTTTAATCTCATCGCCTTGCTGGTCGGTGGATTGAATCGAACTATCCGTTTTGACAGGAGCAGATGCGGCGTAGATCAAATAGCCCACGAGTGGAATACCCATCAATACGGCGCAAGCAATCGCGTTTTTTTTCCGTGCGCCGCGACCACCGGATGCCTGGGTAGAAGCAGTCGACAGCGATAGCGATTCACTTGTTTCGCGTCGCTTCTTCAGGACTCCACCACGTAGAACGACCCAAAACATCGTCAGAAATATGACGCCACCCACGATCAGTGCGCGAGCGATCTCACCGCGGTAATAATAGATGTAGCCAAACCCGAAAATCGCCGCGAGAGACGCGACAACAAACGGTTGAAGATAGACATTGTTGTTCGCCTTGGTGCGTTGGGTATCTTGGTGTTCAGGCATGATGGATATTGCGCGAGGGTCAATTGAGGTTGGATACCGAATTGCGATCTATAGCGTATGGCGATTAGCCAGAGGTGTAGACCGTGGGTTGAAACTTTCCGCTTTGTGTCGGGGCGACGAATGAGGCTGCAGAATTGCAGGGAGCGGCTCTGCGCAATCAACGTGGCGTTGGAAGCGACTGGAAGATGATACGTCTGAGGTGCGGGCTTGTCACGGCCAGTGGGGTTGTGGCCGGATTTTTGTAACCAACTGAGTCCACGGAGCGACAAAAGCTGGCACTGGAATAAAAGGGGACATTGTGTGCCGAGATAAACCGGTTTGGAATAGAGAATGAAAGTATCTTACGAGGAAAGTTTAGCCAACTACTTCGGACTTCAGCGGAGGGGCGGATCGGGCGACCGGTCTGTCTTGAGCGTCCGTGCGAAGGGTAACGCAGGCCAGCCATTGAACTCCGACATCATTTACCAGCAGCGTTACAAGAGTTTTCCCATTCAGGATGAGGAATACTTCTTTGTCGTGTGTCGTTACGTGGAACGAAACGCACGTCGGGCTGGGCTCATCAAACGGGCGGAGGATTCGCGCGGGGGCGTTGGCTGCAAAAAAACGAACCCGAACCCAGACTACGGTCACCGTTACCGTTGCCTCGGCTTCCTGGCTGGGTGGCTCGCGTCAACGAGAGCATCACGATTGAGGCAGTACAACTCGCGAATTCGCAGCAGCCATGCCAGAGCCCAGTCTTTCAATTCCGGATACCCCTTGCCGACTCGCACAAAGTCACGCCGCACATGAGCCCAGCAGAACGCGAGCAGAAGTTGGCCCATCTTGACTTGCCGCATCGCCTTGTACGCACTGTAGCGATCGACGACCAGCACTCCCGCGACAGCCTTGCCGAAGTGT
>Ga0209702_10003198_pt1 | contig 26348 bp, 24 predicted proteins | sample FRY01_FD_187210 | JGI IMG/M metagenome (GOLD analysis project Ga0209702, IMG submission 187210) | Freshwater microbial communities from Lake Fryxell liftoff mats and glacier meltwater in Antarctica - FRY-01 (SPAdes) (version 2) | ecosystem: Environmental > Aquatic > Freshwater > Ice > Glacier... | reverse complement strand
GATTTTATTTTCCACATGATTATTGTCGATGTGGAGTTTGCCATTCTCGGTGTAGACCATCAATTCTTTCTTCAATTTGAGCGAATAATTAAGGGCCTTATAAATCGGGCTGGAGGGTGTAAAAGTTTGTATTTTTTCATTCATCCAATCGAACATCTCATTGAGCAAGGGCACTGCTATTCGCTGACGTAATTCTTTTCTGCCCTCTGCACTTATTTGAAACAAGCGCATAAGGTGTTCAAGACGGTAGAGCCGTTGCATCGACAAGTGGGTATTATTATACATCAAAAGGTGGCTCAAGGCGGGCATTGTGCAAGAAAATGGGAAACTCATCGACAGGCTAACCGGCACTCCACAGGGAGGCGTTATCAGTCCGCTGCTTGCCAATATTTTCATGCACTTCACTTTTGACAAATGGATGGATAAACACCACCCGGAAAAACCCTTTGAGCGTTATGCAGACGATGTAGTGGTACATTGCAAGACCGAGAAACAAGCCATATTTGTTTTAAGACAAATTGACGAGCGCCTCACACATTGCAAACTAACACTTCATCCTGCCAAGACCAAGATTGTTAATCTGCGCGGAAAGTCAGAGAAGAAGTACGCTAAGAAATATGATTTTATAGGCTTTACAATTCGTCCTCAATGGTTCAAGATCAAAGGCATGCTTATGCCTAGTATCTTCATCAGTACCAAATCTGAAACGAGCATTATAGAGAAGTTCCGACAGATGCAGATTCACAGGAAGAGAACTACGATAGAACAGTTAGCCTCTTATCTGAGCCCAATTGTGCGCAGACTGATTAACTGCTAAGTTAAATTCTCGACAGGTCATTTGCGCTTATTATGGAACAATCTCAACAAGCGTTTACTGAAATGGGTGAAATGGGAAAAGCGAATTACAAAGTGGCAAGCGTAACATGGCTAAAGAAAAAGTACAAGGCAAATCCTAAACTTTTTTCGCACTGGGCATTGCTTCATCCGTAGTATAATGCTATATTCGTGACTGAACAAGAAGAGCTTCCGAATTGCTCGGGACGCGCGTGTGAGGTGAGAATCTCAAGTTGCAAATCCCGCCCATGCGGGGCACGGTTCCGTGAGAACGTAGGGGTGAAATTCCCCTGCGTGACTCGATTATCGGAAACCCTAAAAAAGACGGCAGTGTAAATAATGAAACAATCGAAAATGAATAGACGACATTTTATAAAACAATCAACTTTACTCTCCATTGGTGGATTACTTATCCCTTCGACATTTCTTTCTGATTGTAGAAAAGAAACCTTGTTTGAGGATATTAACTATGATGGAAAAGTTTTAATTATTGGTGCAGGGGCTGCTGGTTTATATGCTGGCTACATTTTAAAATCAAAGGGTATTAATTTTCAAATTTTAGAAGCAGCGCCAACTTACGGTGGCAGACTTGGAAAACTAACAAATTTTGCAAAATTTCCTATTGACCTTGGAGCACAATGGCTTCACGGTAAGAACAGTATTCTTGCCGACTTAATTCAAAAAACAAATACTAAAATTAAATTAGACGATAGCGAAGAAAAATATTGGTTCAATAGTCAATTAACAAATTCACTGCCTCAAAACATTGAAATTTTTGAAGGCGATGGGCTGCCAGATATTTCATATAAAGACTATGCAATTCAAAAAGGACTTGGCAATGAATACAAATTCATAGTTGAAAACATTGCTGGCGATCAAGGTGCAGCGGCATCTAGGCTTTCAGTTTTATACAACAATACCGAAGAAGAAAACTGGAACTCGGGCGATGATGATTTTAAATTTCAAGAGACATATTTTGATCTAATTGACAAACAAATTGCAAGTCATGTAAACGACGAAATTTTACAAAACACCATTGTAACTAAAATTGATTATTCGCAAACAAATATTGTAGTAACAGACAGCAATAATAATACCTACACAGCAGACAAATTAATAATTACGGTTCCAATCACGGTTCTGAAAACAAATGATATTCAGTTTATCCCTGCATTGCCTTCCGAAAAATCAGAAGCTTTCTCTAAAATTGGTATGGACGCAGGAATGAAAGTGTTTATGAAATTCAGCAATAAATTCTTTGACCAAAACATTATTGGTGGAAGTATTTGTGCGGCTTATGCAGACGATAGTATTGGAAAAGTTGAAGACGACAATGTGCTACTTGCTTTTGTAATGGGCGAACAGGCTGAATATTTAACTAGTTTGGAAAACGATAATGCAATTACAACTGCTTTACTTCAAGAACTAGACACCATGTATAACGGTCAAGCAACAGCATCTTTTATTGCGTCTCATGTTGAAAATTGGACAACAAATCCTTTCATTAAAGGAGCATATTCTTACAGTACTGTAGGCATGGGAAATGCTAGGCAAATTGCCGCACAATCGGTGAATGATAAACTATTTTTTGGAGGTGAAGCAATGAATATAAATGGACATCATCAAACAGTTCATGGTGCAGTTGAAACAGGCTATAGAGAAGTAATAAATATATTAAATAGTATAAAAAAATGAAAAATTGTGTTGCAATTTTAGGATTTCTTTTTGTTTGGAATAATTCAAAAGCACAAGAGTTTAAAACTGATATTTCTTACAAATACATTTATGCAAACCAATGGGATAAAGCTATCCAGAGCTATAACTTTAGCCGTCCATTTATTGCAGAGAAACAACCTTTAATTATCCATGGATTAAACACTTCTGTTTCATACATATTCAAATCACAAAAAAAAATTAAACACGGTATTAATCTTTCCTATTCATATTTCAGAAGTTCTTCAGACAATGAAAATTTAGTAAATGTTTTAAACTTGCATTTTTTGAATCTTGGTTACCTTTTGCATTACGAAAGCACTGAAAGGCTAAAGGGATTTTATTCAGACCTGATTATTTCCGCAACTTCAAGTGGACTTTTTAGAAATGTAAATGGTGAGCCGTTTGTATATGATGACTCAAAATCAAAAGCTTTTGGAATAGGTGGTAACATAAGTTTAAAAGCGGGTTATAAACTTATGATTAAAGGAAAAACTTACTTATCACCATTCATTGCTATTGGTTATACCCCCTATTTTTATTCCCCAAACACAGAAGCGGTTATTAACCAAACTAAAGGGCTGACGAGTAAAAACTGGACTCCAATATTGACAACTCAAGTTGGTTTAACCTTTCATATAAAGAATCAATGAGTGATAGAAATAAAAGAAGGGCATCCGCTAACAGCACCTACAATAAATAGGCGGTTTCCCGAAGGGTCGAGATTAAATGAAGCTTCGTGTCCCGCACCTGCGGGACTTCGAAATCGAGAGATCTTGTAGTCGCAATCCGTCACACTGTCTAAAAACTCCCCCCTATTGTTAATTATTAAATCTTTGTCTTCCGCGCCTTACTTTGTATCTACAAGTCATGAGATGCATTCAAGGAGAAAGCAGAGAACAGTTGATGTATCTTCAGGCGTCTTTGAACGATTACATTTCCACAGATAACGAAACTAGGAGCATTGATCTCTTTGTAAACAGTTTAAACTTAGAAGAATTTGAGTTTAAGATAAAAAAATGGGGTGATGATGGCCCGGCTTGTCATCCTTCTGTTTTACTAAAACTGTTTATTTACAGTATCCTGAATATTACGGCTTGGGAGGAGTTTGGGATTATATGAAAGAGATGACTATTGACTTAATACGGACTGTTTTATGCTTGATACACGCTTTTGAAATTATTACTTCGGGTTGCCTAAGTTTTCACCGGAATGTATTATTTTGCAATGACTTGCGTCAGGGTTCCAGATATTTGAATAAATTAGCGAGAAGACAGGGTTTTTAGACAGACTGACGTTAGGGGTAATAGCCGCGGACGACTTCTTGGGGACAAATTATCGGTTAACAAATAACCGTTTCAGACAAAGTGTTTTCATGACCTCGGACATAAAATCGATCCTAAAACCAAGAAATTAACGCCAGAATGCTAAAAAAATAGGATAATTTAACGGCAAACAGTCTTATTTATTTGTAGATTTGTTACATTCAGGGCTTTGAAGTATAATCTATTAAATCAGTCTAATGAAATCCAAAGACGATAAAAAACAAACAACGTTTGAGAAAGATTATAAGGAAATCATGAAGGATTTTCAGAATCAAAATGCTCCTCTTACTCAGACTCCTCAATGGACAAATCCAAACGATTTCATTGTTAAGTTTTCGTTGTATCAAGAATCTCCAAACAGCATCACTTCTACAGACACCTCAGTTAATCTTTAAATTATGCCTAATTGGAAAGAGGTCTTAGAGGAAATTCACGCCTTAAAAGTACCTAATGCTCTCGACATCATCAGAAGAAAATAGCTTTTTGAAATTCATAAAAAAACAGGACGCAATGTAATTGCCTATTATTCTGGATGGCTACAGCGAGGAAATGCAATTGATGTAATCGTAAACGATAAAGACAAAAATGCCTTTATGGTTAACATTCATAAATTGGACAGGAAAAAAGGGCTTGATTTAATTTTGCATACACCAGGCGGAGACCTTGCCGCAACTGAAAGTATAGTTGATTATTTGAATCAAATGTTCGGAAACGATGTTGGCGCAATTATTCCTCAAATTTCTATGAGTGCCGGAACAATGATGGCTTTGTCTTGTAAAGAAATTATTATGGGCAAGCAATCAAATTTGGGTCCGATTGATCCACAAATGGGTGGCGTAGCATGTCAAGCGGTTCTTGATGAATTTCAAAAAGCGAAAGACGATATCAGATCAAATCCACAATCTGCCCCATTATGGCAAGTTATAGTTTCAAAATACCATCCTACTTTTTTAGGGGCGTGCCAAAGTTCTATTGAGTGGTCGGAAAAATTAGCTTTTGACTGGCTGACAAGAAATATGTGTAAAGGTGACGAGGCTAAAACCAAAAAGATTTTAAGAGAATTCAGCGATCACAATACAAATAAATCTCACGCACGCCATATTTCAAAAGACAAGTGTAAAGAAATCGGGGTGTCGGTTATTGACATGGAGGCTGACAATGATTTGCAAGATTTAATTTTAACTGTGCACCATTCATTCATGCACACTTTTAGTCATAGCGGTGCGACAAAAATTGTCGAGAACCATTTAGGAATAGCTTATGTTGAAAGCCTGCCAGTGCAAATTCAAGCACAACAAATTCAACCAAAATAATTTACTGCACAGTAGACAAATTGCAAATCCTAAACTGTGTGGCGGTTACAACCCCTAATAGCGGTTTGGCTATATTTTTTTATTGGGGGTTGACTAGGTTAAAGGAACATTTTAGCATCCAATAAACATTTGTGGTAAATTGAAAACTTGTTTTCCAAAACCCCAATATAAAAAACATCGCCAAGCCCCAATCCGTCACACTGTCTAAAAAACTCCCCCCTATTGTTAATTATTAAATCTTTGTCTTCCGCGCCTTACTTTGTATCTACAAGTCATGAGATACATTCAAGGAGAAAGCAGAGAACAGTTGATGTATCTTCAGGCGTCTTTGGCCGATTGCATAACCACAGATAACGAAATTACGATTGATTTTAGGGGTTTCCGGAATTGTAGTGCAAGATTTGCCGAAATGCAGCGCAAACAACTGCTATATTTGAGCTCAAAGTGATATTGTTCTGAGCTTAATGAGTCATTCTTAGGCTATAGTCCTCCATTCTTTTATTGAAGTATTAAAATGAATCATCTGCAATTATTCATACCTTGCTTACAATTATTTCAACCATGTCTCCCGAACAGAAAGCAAAAATCATCGTCGATAAAATGTATAATAATGATCCTTTTAGTCTTTGGCTTGGGATTGAAAGAGTGCAGGATGGTCCCGGAATTTCAGTTCTGAGATTAAAAGTGCGGAAAGAAATGCTCAATGGTTTTGCAATAGCGCATGGTGGAATTACTTATTCGCTTGCCGACAGCGCATTGGCTTTTGCGTCCAACAGTTATGGAAGAAAATGTGTTTCTGTAGAAACCTCCATTTCGCATGTGCTTCCCGTGCATGAAGATGACGAATTGTCAACAGATGTTAAAGAAATTAGTCTGAGTCATAAAATCGGTATTTATCATATCAGCGTTAAAAATCAACATCAAGTTGATGTAGCTCATTTCAAGGGATCAGTTTACAGAACAGATAAAGAATGGGATATTAAAGGGAATGAAAACGAGTAGCTGTGATTAAACATTTAAGCTTTCGGTTTTGAATTATACCCGAAATACTTATGGACAAGGAATTTTTTGAATATTTTTTCTATTTGAAAATTACGATGATGTTGTGGACGGAACTTCCAATACTCTGCTTCTCTCCAGCAATTTCTTAAATCTTTTCGGGAGCGCTGATTCGAAATACATTTCTTCATTCGTAATTGGATGTCGGAATATTAATGAAAATGCATGTAACATCATTCCTCGGCCAATTATCGTTTTCCCCAATTCATTATATTCCTGATCTCCGGCAATCGCATGTCCAAGGCTGGAGAGATGAATTCTCAATTGATGTTTTCTGCCTGTTGTTGGACTAAGTTCTAACAAACTGAAATTGGTGTTGGAGTGTACAATATCATTCAATTTTACCCATGCAGAATGAGCTGATTTACCTTCAATTTCAGTATCGATTGATCCCAAATTTTCTATTTTTCCGTGGACAATCGCGAGGTATTTTTTTCCAATTTCTCTCTCCTCAAATGCCTGTCCTAATTTCATCAGAGCTTCCGCCGTTCTGGCAATGATCATCAAACCTGATGTTGATTTATCTAAGCGATGTACAATTCTTGCCTGAAAAATGGCGTCAGGAGCTTCACTTTTAGCAAATTGAGAGGCAACGTAATGCTGAACACTTTTAGAAAGATTGCCACTACTGCTTAATCCAGCAGGTTTTTCGATGATTGCTAAATAGGCATCACTGTAGTACACATGAAATGCAATTTCGGGACTAGTACTTTGAACTTCATCAATGTGTAGCTCAAGTAAATCTCCAGATTTGATCATTGTAGTGGCATGAACAGAATTCCTATTCACAAAGATTTTACGATGATCCAATGCCTTTTTTAAGGACTTTCCGGAAGGAAGATTTATAAATCGATTCTTACAATAATCGCATAACCTTATTTCTGTTTGAATGGACTCAACAGTTATGGATTCTGCTACCGGCATTCAATGTTTATATACACTTGAAATAATCAAAAGGCTCCAAACAATCTTTGCATTTCCAAAGTGCCTTACAAGCGGTACTTCCAAATTGAGAAATCATAGTTGTATTGTGAGATTTACAACGTGGACAAGTCACAAATTTTGGTCCGCCCAATAAGGCAGATTTGTCTGCTGTTGTATGTTCTGGAGGTGCAATGCCATATTCTTGCAACTTTAATCGGGCATCGGGAGTAAGCCAATCCGTTGTCCATGCTGGCAATAAAACAGTATTCACTTTTACTGAATCAAAATTCTGCTCGTTCAACACTTCCAGAATGTCTTCTTCAATAGCCTTCATGGCCGGACAGCCAGTGTAAGTGGGAGTAATATCAACTTCAACATTACGATCTTGCACACGAATTCCGCGCACAATTCCCATATCAACAACGTTAAGAACCGGAATTTCTGGATCCTCTACTTCTCGCAGAATTTGAAGAATATCATCAGCCGTTAATTCCTGTTTCATTTTTTACCATTTCGATCCCGGATAAGCGCGTTGCAAAAACTGCATCTCACTTAAAATATGTCCAAGGTGCTCACTGTGTTTGCCAGTTCTACCTCCTGACTGCATATATTCGGATGCCGGTAATTCTAGTGTAGCCTCTTCAAGAGTATCTTTTACAACTTCAATCCAATTAGCATAAAGCGATTGATTGAGCGGGATAATTCCTGCAGCATGCAACTCTATTTCCACATCATCATCTTCAAAAAGCTCTCCTGTATACGCCCAGATATCGTGCAATGCTTTTTGAATTCTGTTATGACTTTCTTCGGTGCCATCGCCCATCCTCAAAACCCAGTCGCGACTATGTTTTAAATGATATCTTGCTTCTTTTATGCTTTTTGCTGCGATGCCTTTTATTTGTTCATCCGACGAATTCAACAATACATTTAATAATTCAACCTGATATGCGCTATATATAAATTGACGTGCAATTGTATAAGCGTAATCGCCATTTGGAGTTTCAGTAATGATGCAATTTTTGAAATCGAATACGTCTCTTAAAAAGGCTAAGTGATCAGCATCTTTTACTGAACCTTCAACCTTTGCGGCATATTCCAACCACAATGTTGCTTGTCCAATATAATCCAAAGCAGTATTGGTAAGAGCAATATCTTCTTCCAAAACGGGGCCATGTCCGCACCATTCTGCAATGCGTTGACCCAAAATTAAGGAATTATCACCTTGTCTGAGTAAGTAATTAAATAAACTATCTTTTTGCATAAAAAATCACATGTGACCTACCTCAGGAGGGATTTCATAAAATGTTGGATGGCGATATACTTTATCATTTGCCGGATCGTAAAGCAATTCTTTTTCATCAGGAGATGAAGCGGTAATTGCTTCTGAAGGTACAACCCAAATGCTAACACCTTCCATACGGCGGGTATAAACATCTCTTGCATTTTCAATTGCCATTGTGGCATCAGCAGCATGTAGACTTCCTACATGCTTATGGCTCAATCCCTGTTTGCTGCGGATAAAAACTTCCCAGAGGGGCCAGGTATTTTTACTCATAATATTTGAATATCAAATTAATAATCAAGCGGCTTCAGTTTTGAGACGTTTTGCTTTCTTCTCAGCATAAGCCGTTGCAGCTTCACGAACCCAGTCGCCTTTGTCATGGGCGGCATTTCGAGCAGCCAAGCGCTCTACATTGCATGGGCCGTAACCCGCAACCACTTTATTAAACTCTTCCCAGTTCATCGGCCCAAAATCATAATGCCCGCGCTCCTCATTCCAATTTAGTAATGGATCAGGAAGCGTAAGACCAAGATACTCCGTTTGAGGAACAGTCATATCAACAAATTTCTGACGCATTTCATCATTCGAATGTCGTTTGATTTTCCAGGCCATATTTTGCGATGAATGCGAACTTTCTGCATCATGTGGACCAAACATCATTAAAGAAGGCCACCACCATCGATTTAAAGCATCCTGAGCTAAAGCTTTTTGAGCAGGACTGCCTTTAGCGAGAGTGATCATAATTTCATAACCCTGACGCTGATGAAAGCTCTCTTCTTTGCAAATGCGAATCATTGCACGGCTGTATGGACCGTAAGAAGTTCGTTGAAGCGATACCTGATTTACAATGGCGGCTCCATCAACTAACCAGCCAATAGCGCCAATATCGGCCCAAGTTTGGGTTGGATAGTTGAAAATCGATGAGTACTTCGACTTTCCGGCGAGAAGATCATTAATTAAACTATCTCTGTCGATACCAAGTGTTTCGGCAGCGCTATACAAGTAGAGCCCATGGCCAGCCTCATCTTGCACTTTAGCCAATAAAATGGCTTTTCTACGCAAATTTGGTGCTCGGGTAATCCAATTGCCTTCAGGTAGCATCCCAACTACTTCGCTATGCGCATGTTGCGCAATCTGCCGAATGAGCGTTTTGCGGTACTTTTCAGGCATCCAGTCCTTCGGTTCTATCTTGATTTCAGCATCAACCGTTTGCTGGAAGCGTTCATTCAAATGACTTGTTTCCATATTTTATTTACAGATTCGGCTACAATTTACGATGCAAAGTTCAAATTGCCTTGCAATATTCAAAACAAGTTATAATTCCATTATGTTTCAATGATATGCATCATGATGAAAAATCGTGCTCCAATTGATCTTAAAGTTTATTTTTGCCCAAATCATTATCCAATGTCCAGATTTTATTCACTTGTTGTAAAAGAAGTTCGCAGAGAAACGGAAGATACTGTATCCCTTACTTTTGAGCTCCCGGAGCAAGAAAAAGAGCATTTTCAGTTTATTCAGGGGCAATATTTAACGCTTAAAAAAGATATTGAAGGAGAAGATGTGAGGAGATCCTATTCCATCTGCTCTGCAATAGGAGAAGAATTGAGAGTGGCAATAAAAAAAGTGGATGGAGGTTTATTTAGCTCTTTTGCGAATGAATTGCTGCAAAGTGGTGATATTCTGGACGTTATGCCGCCTTTGGGTAAATTTAACGTGCCTATTGATCCATTGCAACAAAGGCATTATGTGCTTTTTGCTGCCGGCTCAGGGATTACCCCCATTATTTCAATTCTCAAAACGGTTCTGCGTGATGAGCCATTAAGCACTGTGACATTATTTTATGGAAATCGCAGATTCAGCACCATTGTTTTTAGGGATGAATTGGAAGATTTGAAAGATAAATACCTCGGAAGATTCAGACTTTTCCATGTTTTGAGTCAGGAATATACAGATTTACCTTTGTTTTCTGGCCGAATTAATGCAGAAAAATGCCAATTGATTTTTAAATCGGTATTGCAATTGGATCAATGTGATGAATTCTTTATTTGTGGCCCTGAGCCTATGATTCATGATGTTTCAGATTTCCTGAAAAATGCCGGAGTGGAGGAGTCAAATTTTCATTTTGAGCTTTTTACATCGCCAAAAGGAAATCTGTGGAAAGAGCGTAAAGACAGTATTATCGCCCCTGAAGATCAATCTAAGGTTTCCAGAGTTCAAGTAACGATTGACGGAAATTCAATCCAATTCGATTTGGCTTACGGCGGTAAACCTATTCTCGATGCGGCTTTAGAACAAGGTGCCGATATGCCTTTTTCATGCAAAGGCGGAGTTTGCAGAACCTGTATGGCAAAACTTGAAAAAGGTACAGTTAAAATGGAAGCTAATTATTCTTTGGAGCCGGGTGAACTGGAGCAGGGTTACATTTTAACCTGCCAGAGTCATCCAACTTCCGAAAATTGTGAGGTCAATTACGACGTTTCAGGCTAGGGTATTAATGCGATTAAATTGTGATTGCTCAGGAAATAGTCAAGGCTTAAATTATATGTACCTTTAGCTTTCAATTGAATTTCACTCTTGAAAAGCCTTTTTGGAGTCATATTATTGTCTGTTCTCATTTTGCCTTTCCTCGGTGCTTTTGCCTTGTTGAATTGGGAAAAGGCAGAATTGCGCAAAGAACTGAAGTGGGAAATGATTGAAGGCATAGACAAATCTGAACTCGAACTACTCCGTTTTTCAATAGAGCAAACCAAGACCGAACTAGATTGGCATCACTCGCATGAATTTGAATACAAAGGCCTTATGTATGATATTGTTGAAATCATACAATCTCCGGATTCAATACATTATTATTGTTGGTTAGACCATGATGAAACAGTTTTAAATAAGCGCCTTGATCATGTTTTTTATTCATTCTTCGGCATTGGAGCTCCAATTAAACAAAAGGAAATAAGAGTGGCTTGTTTTTTGAGAAATTTATTCTTGAATAGCCATCAATTCCAAGTGCCTTTTACAAATGTCTTCAAAGTTGAGTTACTTGACTTTTACAAAGTGGATTTGATTTCCGGCTTTTTAACTTCCATTGATCAGCCTCCAGAGGCTAAATTTTAATCTGCTGAGATCCGTTTTTAACAGGATCTAATTCATCGTATTCTACTAACTAATCTTTAATAAAATGAAGAAAATCATTTTACTATGCTCAAGCATGGTAATTAGCATATTATCATTTTCACAAGTGCTCATTGTACTTGACAAAAAAACCGCTGAGCCCTTGGAGCTTGCATCTGTATTTAGCGAGAATCCAAAAACCGTTGTATTTACTAATGCTATGGGGCAAGCTGATGTAGCAGCATTTGCAGGTTCAAGCAAAATCGATATCCGGTTTATTGGTTACAAAACCGCTTCGTATAGTTACGATCAGCTCCAAAAAATTGGATTTAAAGTATTGCTTGAAAATACCGGTGTTTCTTTAGATAAGGTGGTGGTTTCAGCTTCACGATGGACCCAGGATGCTAGGGAAATTCCATCTCGGATTAATACCATTTCAGCTAAGGATGTTGCTTTACAAAATCCTCAAACTGCTGCTGATATGCTTTCCACTTCAGGAGAAGTGTTTATTCAGAAAAGTCAGCAGGGTGGAGGAAGTCCAATGATTCGTGGATTCTCAACCAACCGACTTTTGTACTCTGTAGATGGTGTTCGGATGAATACTGCAATTTTTAGATCTGGAAATCTCCAAAATGTGATTTCACTCGATCAGTTCGCCATCGAAAATACTGAAGTGTTTTTTGGACCGGGATCCGTAATATATGGAAGTGATGCGATTGGTGGTGTAATGAGTTTTCAAACCCTCAGTCCTCAACTTTCTTTCGATGGTAAAAGACTCACTACCGGAAAAGCTGTTACGCGTTACTCATCCATTAATCAGGAAAATACCTACCATTTTGATGTTAATCTCGGTTGGAAAAAGTGGGCAATTCTGAGCAGTTTCAGTTCTTATGATTTCGGTGACCTAAAAATGGGAGCAAATGGCCCGGAAGATTATTTGCGCCCCTTCTTTGTGCAAAGAATCGACTCATTGGATGTGGTAGTTAGGAACGAAGATCCATTGCTGCAAAATCCAACGGCTTATAGTCAGATTAACATGATGCAAAAAGTTCGTTTTAAACCGAATGATCAATGGGATTTTCAATACGGTTTTCATTATTCAGCAACTTCGGATTATTCACGGTATGACCGGCATATTCGATTGAAAAATGGTTTGCCACGAAGCGGAGAATGGGCCTATGGACCTCAAATCTGGATGATGAATAATTTGGGAATTAGTCATCTGAAATCTACCTTGATTTATGATCAAATGAACATCCGAATTGCTCAGCAACGATTTGAAGAAAGTCGAATTGATAGGAATTTTAACGATAACGAAAGAAGAACGCGTCTGGAAGAAGTTGATGCCTATTCTTTGAATGTTGATTTCAATAAATCTTTGCGTTTAAAACACGAGATTTTTTATGGAATTGAGATTGTGAGAGATGAAATTGCTTCAAGCGGTAAAGATGAAAATATCGATACCAATGAAGTTATTCCGGGAGCACCACGTTATCCACAAAGCGATTGGTCATCCTACGCAGCATACCTCACTCACCAATATAAATTCAGTGAAAAAGTTCGTTCTCAAATTGGTGTTCGTTATAATTCGTTTGTGCTCAACGCCGCTTTTGACACAGCCTTTTACAATTTCGAGTTTATTTCTGCGAAGCTTCAAAATTCTGCTGTTACAGGAAGTGCCGGATTGGTATTTAATCCTAATGAAAAATGGTCATTAAGTGCCAATGCATCTACTGGTTTCCGCTCACCAAATGTTGATGATATGGGCAAGATTTTTGATCCTGAACCGGGAACCGTAATAGTACCGAATCCATATTTGAAGTCGGAGTATATCTACAACGGAGAAATTGGATTGGCAAAGGTTTTCGGATCTTCGGTAAAAGTTGATTTTACCGGTTATTATTCTGTATTGGAGGATGCGATGGTGCGCAGAGATTATCAATTCGCTGGACAAGATAGTCTCGTTTATGATGGTGAAATGAGCAAAGTTGTAGCGCTTCAAAATGCAGCCAGTGCTACGGTATATGGTATTCAAACTGCAATTGAAATCAAGCTTGCACAAGGTTTTGGATTTATGACAAGAGTGAATTTTCAAATAGGCGAGGAGGAGTTGGAAGATGGAACTGTGAGTCCATTGCGACATGCCGCTCCTTTCTTTGGCGTTTCGCATCTTACTTTCCAAGATGAAAAAGTGAATCTTGATTTTTATGTAATGTTTAATGCTGAGAAGGCATTTGTTGATATGCCTCAAGAGGAAATTGGAAAAGATTATCTCTATGCGGCTGATGTAAATGGTAATCCTTATTCTCCTGCGTGGTACACCTTAAATTTTAAAGCAGCTTATAATCTGAATAAAAATTTCAGCTTGTACGGTGGTGTCGAGAATATCACTGATCAGCGATACAGGCCCTACAGCTCTGGAATTGCATCGGCTGGAAGAAATGTTGTGATTTCAGCTAAGGCGAGCTTTTAACGTTATTCTTTATACATTGCATTTGGGCTGTCTCGCTTGAAGAGATAGCCCTTTTTTAGTACTCATTCCGTTGTTAATCCCTTTGGTGTTGAAATTATTTTAGCACATATCATCGCAATCGCTTGTCAACACTGAAAGACTCTGTCATTATTGTAGTCATAACCCAATTGAAAATGTTAGCATACCGCTATTATATTCGAATTTAGGATATGCTCATTGAAAATAAATAGTAGACTTTTGCGGAATCTATATTTCTTAATCCCTGTGCCTAGTCATTCGACAAATACAGAGTTTTCGTTTTTTATTTTGCGAAGGAATTAACAATTTAGACTAAACAATATTTAAAATGTTTACTATTAAATGTTTAGAGAACAGTAAACATTTTGGGGTTAACAAGACTGAAAATGTCTATTTCATTTTATAGGGTTAGCCCTTTAAGTTGCATTGTATTTAATTGACTTATAAGTGGTTGGCGTGTGAGCGATCATTCTGTTTAACAGCTTTTCGAGAATTGTAGTTCTAAAATTTAAGCGATTGAACCTGTAGAAATATTCTTGAATGTACTGATTTATATAGCTTTCATGGCAATATGAGTGTACTCCTCTTAACCAATTTTTGAAATTTCTGATTTGAATATGTAGCATCTTAAAATTCTGCCCTTTATCGGATAATTTTTGTTCTAAATGAGGATATGTCTTTTTCAGTGGAGCGCACCCTGTCCAACCATCAGTTGTGATTTTCGCCTCCTTATCAATATGAACATCAAAAATAGTTTTTAGCGATTTTGCGGTGTAATCATCAATTACTTTTGCATAACCTCGACCTGGTTTTCCGTTGCGATATTCTAATGCAATTACGATTCTTATTTTCTTCTCAGACTTACTTCTTCCTTGCTCTCCTTTTTGAGGGGTTTCAAATTCATCAACATGTACTTCATCTTCAAGAGGAAATTGTTCGCTACTTTTCATCGCTTCCTGCACTTTTCGACGAAACAACCACGCCGTAGTTTGCTTAACACCAAAGCGTTCCGCTAACCAAATACTATTTGCACCTTTCTTACTCATAGCAATGTCATAAGCCATTTCAAAACCATTTCCGATGCCAAATTTGATTTTGTGAAACAAAGTATGAGAGGTTGGTGACTCGTCATATCCACAACGAGAACAACGTCTATTGTACTTCTTTTTTCCAGCGTTAAATCGTTCGTTTTTACATTTTCTACATTTATATTTTTCGCCCCATTTTGTTGCTGCTAAAAAAGCTAAACATTGATCTTCCGACCCAAATTTAGCCCTAAACTCTTTTCTGGATAATTCTTTAAGTATCTTCATTTGTGCTTTCTTTACACAAAGAAACTCTCGCAGAACATAATCTATTTACGTTCTGCGATCTAAAGGGGTAACCCTATCATTTTATTTGCAACATTTTGCTTCGATATCAATGCTAAAATGGCGCAGGTACTAAGATTTTTGATATGCAAGGCAAAATCCTCAAATCTTTGCCTCTCTCTAACAACGATATTACCCTTATGCTCTACATTTCCAATTTCATCAAGGGCAATTATTTGCTCTATATTGAAGGCTAAGGAAGGCAAAAGAACGGAATCTGTAAAATTTGCGGTGCAACGTTGAGGATGAATTTAATTATTAAGCAATCCATTCATTATGCGAGCCCTTCCTTCCGTGGGGGCGTTTGTTATAATAATGTCATTTGGCTATAAATATTAAATCCCTTCGGGATGAATAGAGTTCAAATTCCATTGATTTTTAATAATGCATCACGTTGTCAATGCCGTCCCTGCCTAGAAGGAAGAGGTCGTATGTTTATAGAAATAAAATGCTAGCATTTTCTAGCGACACCGTTTTCTCTTCACAATCTAATTGTGCTTGACATCATTTATGAAAAACATTTGATTGTTCTATCGGACAAAAGAAAATCAACTCCCTGCCATTTCACTCAATTGAAGCCAACGATCTCCTTTAGCGTCCAAATCTGCTGATATTTTCCCAAGTTCTTGAGTCCATTTTAATAGCTGCTCATGATCCGATGTTCCCGATCCAATAAGCGATTCCAGCTCTTCTTTTCTAGACTCCAAAATCGGTAAATCTTTTTCGATTTGATCCAATTCAAACTTCTCTTTAAAACTCAATTTAAGTTTAGCCTTATCCTCTTTTGGCTTCTCTATTTTTGAAGCAGCAATTTTGCGATCATCAGCATCCCGGCGCTCTTCATTCAACATTTGCTCTCTATACAAGGTATAATTGCCCGGTATATCTCGCACAGTTCCATCCCCTTTAAACCAAAGTACATGCTCCACTAACTTATCCATAAAATAGCGATCGTGACTCACTACAGCCAAACAACCATTAAATTGTTCTAAATATTCTTCTAGTGCAGATAGCGTAAAAATATCCAAGTCATTGGTAGGTTCATCCAGAATCAAAAAATTGGGATTCTTCATAAGAATAGTGAGCAAATACAAGCGTTTTTTCTCACCACCACTGAGCTTTTCAATAAATTCAAAATGTCTTTTTCGGGGAAATAAAAATCGTTCTAATAGATCAGCAGCTGTGAGTTTTTGGCCTCCTTTTAGCGGCACAACTTCCGCAATTTCGCGCACAGCTTCAATGATGCGCATGCCCGGTTTCAGTTGAATTCCTTCCTGTGTATAATAACCAAAAACCACGGTATCACCAATAACAATTTTACCCCCATCTGCTTGTGTTTTACCTGTCATCAATTCCAGAAAAGTCGTTTTTCCACAACCATTTTTCCCAACAATTCCAACACGCTCAGCCCGCTTAAATACATAATCGAAACCATCGATAATTTTGCGTGTTCCATACGTTTTTCGTACCCTATGAAACTCACAAATTTTCCCGCCTAATCGCTCCATATTTATGCCAGCTTGCAATTCGCGCTCTTCTCGTTTGCCGGTTGCAGCAGTCTTTACCGACTCAAACCTATCAAGTCTGGATTTCGATTTAGTTGTTCTTGCTTTTGGTGAATTCCTCACCCATTCTAATTCTTTTCTGAATGTATTTCTAGCGCGTTCAACAGAGGCAGATTCCTGTTCTTCACGAGTCGCTTTTTTCTCGAGATAATAAGAGAAATTACCCTTGTAACGATACATGGTTTCATCAACCAGTTCAATTATTTCATCACAAATCGATTCGAGATAATATCTATCGTGAGTTACCATCAACAAAGTCATCGAACTCTTAATCAAGTATTGTTCCAGCCACTCAATCATATCTAAATCTAAATGATTGGTCGGCTCATCCAATATCATGAAATCAGGTTGCGACAATAGGACCTGAGCCAATGCAACTCTGCGTTTTTGTCCTCCAGATAAAGTTTTAATTATCTGCTCCAGATCTTCAATACCCAAGGCTCCTAAAACTTGTTTTGCTTGAGATTCATAATCCCAGGCATTCAGGCGATCCATTTCTGCGGCAGCTTTTTCAAATGCATCACCCTCAGCACAAATATTTAATAAATGTTCGTAATGGCGAACGGCGTTCATTACCGGAATATCCGAATCAAATATGGCCTCCAGAATCGGTCTTTCCTCTGGTAACAAAGGATCCTGCTCAAGGAAAGCCACTCGTATATCTTTTCTCCAGGTTACAATTCCACTGTCAGGAGCTTCTGTACCCGAAAGAATTCGAAGAAGTGTAGATTTCCCTGTTCCATTTGCTGCAACCAGAGCTGTTTTTTGTCCTTGCTGTATGCCAAAATTCACATCTGCAAAGAGCAATCGTTCTCCGTAGCGTTTGCTAACCTGTTCAACTGATAAATAATTCATGCGGCTGCAAAGATAACCATTGCAAGAGGGGAGAAGACAATTTTGTTGGAATTCCTTTTCTTCCAATTTCTCTGTAAATGTTATTCTAGAATCGATTTGTAAGTTCTTGAAAAACTGCATTATATTGCATTTCGGTAGGAATTGGCATTCATTGCTCATCATTCTGCACCTGATTGAGCAATATTGCTTTCAATACCTTATTTTTGACAAATGGATGTTTCTTGGTCAGTATGTCGATTGAATGAAATGAGCCCTGCAGAGCTATACGCATTGCTCGATTTGCGCATTCGTGTATTTGTGGTAGAGCAAAATTGTCCGTATGTGGAAACAGATGGCAAGGATTTTCACAGTACGCATTTGTTTGCCCGCGATGGAAATGATCAAATTTTAGCCTGTCTCAGAGTAGTTGATCCTGGCGTTTCCTATGAAGAAGTTTCTATTGGTAGGGTAGCTACTCATCCTGATGCACGTGGCAAAGGGCTGGGGCATGAATTGATGCAACGAGCCATGCGCATGATTGAAGAGCGATTTGGCCCTGTTCCTGTTCGTATTTCTGCTCAGGAATATTTGCGTAGTTATTATGCAACGTATGGTTTTGCCTGCGTAAGTGATATGTATTTGGAAGATGATATTCCGCATATCGAAATGCTCTACAAACCCTTCAACCCAAAGCCTTTCCGAGAAGATCCCATTCATGCAAGACGTCATCATTTTGCTGCCATGTGGGAGGATTTTGAACAGGCAAAAACCGGATTATTGACCTTTCTTGCCGATTGGGAAATTGGGCAAATTGCGCTGAATCCAGATGATGGTTCATGGGATGCCATTCAAGTGCTGCATCATCTTGTAGTAAGTGAAAAGGCAACTTTAGGTTATTTGATGAATAAAACACAGGCAGAGCCCTCTGATTTGCCCTTTTTATCCTATGATGAAAGGAAATCAGGTCAGAAATTGATTAAACGTTTGCACTCAGAAGAACGCTATGCCATGCCAGCCGGATTAAGTCTGCCGGAAAGTAGTTTTGACTTGGGCGATTTGAAGGCTGAATGGGATGAACTGAGAGATAACTATCGCTCGTTTCTAGCTAATCTTTCACCCCTTTATTATGGTCGATTTATTTTCAGACATCCCATAGCGGGACCACTGGCAATGGAGGAAACAATTGGTTTTCTTACCGGTCATATCAGGCATCACATGCACCAACTTCGCAGAATTCAACGAAGTCTTAAGCCCTGATGAATTACCCCTCATTTGCCATTGTAATTCCCTGCCTCAATGAAGAGGCATACATTGCTAAATGTATTAATTCTATTCTCCAGCAAAATTATCCTGCTGAGCTTATAAAAGCTTATGTAGTAGATGGAATGAGTGCTGACAAAACCCGCGAGGTAATCGCCTCCTATTTCGATAGTGGCAAAGTGGTGTTGGTAGATAATATGGAACGAATTACGCCTATTGCCCTTAACTTAGGTATTAAAGCATCTAATGAAGATATTGTGATGATTCTTGGCGCTCATGCCGAATTATACCCGGATCATCTTGAAAATTTGGCCAGGCATCTCGCTCAGCACCCTGATGCTGGCTGTGTTGGCGGCATAATTGAGAATGAGTACGAAAATGAAACATCCCGATTTATTGGATTGGCGATGGGTTCTTCTTTTGGTGTTGGTAATGCACACTTCAGAACAGGCAATCGTGATGGCTATGTTGATACTGTCGCTTTTGGAGCTTACAGACGTGAAGTCTTTACTAAGGCCGGCTATTTTGATGAAGATTTAGTCCGTAATCAGGATGATGAATTTAATTTTCGATTACATCAGCATGGTTTCCGCATTTGGCTTGGAAGAGATGTAAGGTCTAAATATTTCGTAAGAGGCTCGTTTGCTAAACTTTTTAAACAATATTTTCAGTACGGATATTGGAAGGTATATGTGAACAAGAAACATAAAACAATTACTACAATGCGCCAAGTAATACCTGCTCTTTTTGTGGTATTTATTTTTGCTGGATTTTTGATGTCATTTGCGCATCCTGTTTTGGCTGTTTTGTATTTTATTGCCTGGTTTCTTTATCTTTTTGCGGGATCGTATGCCGCTGTTATTGCCAGTGGATCACCCATGCAAACACCTAAAGTAATTTGGGCTTTTTTTATCTTACACCTGAGTTATGGCAGCGGGTATTTAGAGGGAATATGGCATTTTATAATCCTCGGCAGAAAACCGCTCAGCCGACATCGTGAATTAAGCAGATGAGTAACTTTCACAGCTATCTCCCGGGAAATCCCAAATTGTTCAGGCTTTTGGCAATGGGAATAGCCTTTTGCTTGCCTGTTACTAAACAAGGTGTGCCGCTATTAATTGCTATGTTGGTTTTGCTTCGTATTTGGCAGTATTTTATTGGTGATAAAGGCGCAATTCAGGCATCAAAACCCCTGAGGATTTTCGGAATACTTTGTATTTCCTATTACTTATTGCATATAATAGGTATGGCTTGGACGGAAGACATTGCTTCCGGTTGGGATGAACTGGAATACAAATTGAGCTTTTTGGTGATCCCATTGTTGTTTGTTTTCAGAGTTCCGTATAAAGATAAATTCCTTCGTTTAGTTTCACTTTCGTATGTTGGTGGAACTATTTGTTTTATGGCTTATGCCTTGATACGCGCAAGCTTGAGATACGAAGATGAGGGACTTACGGTTTGGTTCTATTCTCAGCTAAGTTCATATTTTCATCCCGCATACATGGCTCTCTATGCTTGTTGGGCTGCCATATTATCCATTCAACTCTTCAAAGAGTATCCCAGATTTAATTTTATATTTTGGATTTCTGCTTTACTTATGCTGTTTTTTGTTGTATTACTCGCGTCGAAAGCAGGATTTTTTGCGGCTATCATTACCGTGTTTTTCGCAGCAGTTTATCTTTTAAGAATCTCGTTTAAAAGCTATACCCATTGGTTGATTATTGGCTCTTCTATTGCAATACTTGCTTTTGGTTCTGCATACAGCCCTTCGCTAAATCAGCGTTTGCTTGCGGCAACTGAAACGGTAAAGCAAAATGAAACGGATAATTCAATTATTGCATCTCCAGATACTGTTCAAAATCAAGTTTCACAAGGCTCTACTTCATTGCGCTTGATTGCCATGCGAGCAGGGTTTGATTATTTTGTTTCACATCCTTTTGGCGCCGGTACCGGAGATTTGGATTTGGCCATGCTAGAAGAATATCAGAAAATGGAGGCAAGAGAATCAATTGAGAAAAAATTAAATCCGCATAATCAATACCTTTCCACAGGAGTGGCACTTGGATGGCCCGGAATGCTGTTATTGCTCGGGATTTTGTTTTTTCCGGCTTGGCATTTTTTGCGGAAAGGTAGAATTATTCATTTCGCTCTTCCCCTTATCCTTGCCTTCAATTTAGTGTTCGAATCAATGCTCGAAGTTCAAGGAGGAATTGTGTTTTTCGTTTTCTGGATTACTCTGTTACTTGCAGAGCCCGAGAAAACCTTAAGCACAGAATAATCAGGCTTTTGCTTTTGCTTTTTTGAATTTTGCAGCAGCTTTTACAAATGACACGAAGAGAGGATGTGGATTATCAACCGTGCTCTTGTATTCAGGATGGAACTGAGCTCCTAAGAAGTATGGATGATTGTCTAGTTCAACAATTTCTACTAATCCCGAATCCGGATTTATACCAGTAGCTTTCATTCCGGCTACTTCATACTTTTTAAGATAGTCATTATTAAATTCAAAACGATGACGGTGACGTTCTTCTACAAATTCAGTTTTGTAAGCTTGAAATGCGAGCGTTCCTTTTTCAACCTGACATGGATAAGAACCTAATCGCATTGTGCCACCAAGAAATGATACTGATTTCTGCTCAGCCATAAGGGCAATTACCGGATGTGGCGTGTATTCTTTAATTTCGGTGGAATGTGCATCGGTATAACCCAAAACATTTCTGGCAAATTCAATCACTGCGCACTGCATGCCCAAACAAATTCCGAAAAACGGAATCTTGTGTTCACGCACATATTTAATGGCTTCTATTTTACCATCAATTCCTCTCGAACCGAAGCCGGGAGCCACTAGTAGACCATCGATTCCCTTTAATGTTTCATCAATATTTCGAGCAGTTAATTCTTCTGAATGTACCCAGCGAATATTTACTTTTACTTCATTGGCTGCTCCGGAATGTCCAAATGATTCCGCAATGGATTTATAAGCATCTTTGAGTTCTACATACTTCCCTACCAATGCTATTTCTACCTCCGTTTTGGGATTCTTGAATTTCTGCAAAAAGTCTGTCCACTTCTTAAGATCATGTTGCTTTTTAGGCTTCATGCCTAATTTTTCGAGCACTACATCATCAAACTTTTCTTCGAGCATCAAAAGCGGAACATCGTAAATGGTTTCGGCATCAATGCTCTGAATAACCGCGTTCTGAGCCACATTGCAAAAGCGTGCAATTTTGTTCCTGATGGATGAATTGAGCTCGTGTTCGGTTCTGCAAACGAGGATATCTGGTTGAACACCCAATTCCAATAACTGTTTCACACTGTGCTGCGTGGGCTTGGTTTTTAATTCGCCAGCGGCACTCAAATAAGGAATTAGCGTTAAATGGACTACCAAGCAATCGCGCCCTTTTTCCCATTTCATTTGTCGAACGGCCTCTATGTAAGGAAGAGACTCAATATCACCAACGGTTCCGCCAATTTCAGTGATCACAAAATCGAAGTCGTTTCTTGAACCAAGAATTTGGATACAACGCTTGATTTCATCGGTAATATGGGGAATGATTTGAACGGTTTTGCCCAAATATTCGCCTTTGCGCTCTTTGTTAATTACGCTTTGGTAGATTCTGCCGGTAGTGATATTATTTGCCTGAGAGGTAGGAACATTAAGGAATCGCTCATAATGGCCTAAATCCAGATCGGTTTCGGCGCCATCTTCCGTAACATAGCATTCTCCATGTTCATAAGGATTCAGAGTGCCTGGATCGATATTGATATATGGATCCAGTTTTTGAATAGTAACTTTAAAACCTTGTGATTGCAGTAATTTGGCTAAAGAGGCTGATATAATCCCTTTTCCAAGAGAAGAAGTAACTCCTCCGGTAACAAAAATATACTTGGTAGATTCTGGCATGATCCCGTGTTCAGATATAATGAATACGGGATACAAAATTATGTAAAAAAAGCAGACAGAAATTGATAAAATTCAGTTCTTCGGCATTTCATTCGTTAAGCCGCATTAGGGGCAGAATCTGCTTCGTTTTTAGAGCCGTTTTTCATTAGAAAATCTCGAAATAAGTTCTTGTAAATCAGAATTAAGGCAATCAAAAACAAGCTTGCACTGAATTCAGGTATGAAAATGAAAGTATAATATGGAACGTCAAAAAACTCCAAAATTCTCTCCATATTTAAGAGATATGCGATCGAAACTAGAATATAGGGAATAAAGTCTCGGCTGAATAAAGCGTAGAAGAATAGAAATATCATCGCCGGATGTGAATATCGTTCATGCATTTGAGTGTTGAAGAAGAAAAATGACAGCGAAATCATGGCTGCGCTTAAAAACACTAACTCTTTCCCTTTTTTGTCAGACAAGAATTGAAAACCCTGCTTGAGAACTTTTTTCAAAAGTGGAATTAAAACTAAGGCACTACTTCCGCAAAAGAGCAAAAGTCCCCACTGTTTATATGTTATTGCCAAAAATGTATCCTGATCTGATACAGTGATGGGGTCTGCACTTAGAATCAAATGCCAGAAATTATAAGCATTTAAGGAAGCTAATTTGAAATAATCAACAGAATCAACCATCACTTCAAAATAATTCTTGAATTCTCCGGCAAGCAGAAATGGAAAAACAATGGCTAACTCGGTAAGCACAGCGGCAAGGCTAATTTTAATCCAATTTTTGAACGACAGCAAATGGGGCAGAATCATGATTCCAATTATGGGAAAGAATATAATGGCTTGTAATTTAGTGTTGAGCGCTATTATGAATACAGAAGCCGCTAACATGGGATAACGAATGGCCAGAACAATGGCTAGTAATGAGAGATTGCTATGTATGGCATCTATTTGTCCCCATGCCAATGTATTAAAAAGATAGGCAGCATTAAACAGCAATAACCAATGTTCATTTTTTTGCATTAGTGCACGCATACCGGCAAAGAACATGATCAACACAGGCAGGAAGTCAAAAAGTAGCGTAATCCATTTAATGCGACTATAATGCAGCAGTGCATTTTCATGTCCTCCCATCAAAATATCAAAAAATCGAAGAATGTATAAATATATAGGGGGATAGTTTGTGCCGCAATGGTAAGCCTGATTCATACCCTCTTGATCAGTGTACCAAGACCAATATTTCCAACAATCGAGATCGGAAGTGAACCAGAAATTGGGTGTAAATAGCATGAGGAAGATGAAGAAAAGTATAACAGGAATTAGCAATGAACTTTGCTCCTGATCTGAATAATACCGCAGTTTTATAATTATTTGTTTCATAATATGCATGCGAAATATTGGAAATAGAATATCTAATTTAGCAGGATGTGCTTGCGAAAATGCAATTTTAACTTCATATTCTGAAATTATTGCATAAGAACATTAAATGCAAATTGAATTTTAGTTTGCATACTAACTAGAACATTAAGCTTGATTTATTCCAAATTTCTTGTTAGTCTGTTCACCGCTTTAAACTCAAAGAAAAATTCTCGCGCTACGATTCTAACAAAGCTATAAGCCGGAATTGCCAAGATCATACCTGTAATTCCAGCTATCGTTCCAGCAATCGAAATAACAATAAAAATTTCTAGTGGATGCGCATTTGCCGATTTCGAAAATATTACTGGCTGCAATACTAAATTATCCAACAATTGAACCAAAAGAAATACTAAACCTACTTTAAGCAAAATGGGTTTCAATTCTACTGGAACTAGGGCAGTCATATTGGTACTTGCCGTAATAAGAAGCCCTATAGTCGCACCAATCAAAGGGCCGATGTAAGGTATGAGATTGATTAAACCGCCCAAGAATCCAATTAAAAAAGCGTTTTCAATTCCAATAATCCATAAACCCGCACTCAGTAGTAGAGTTACTGCCGTTATTTGAATTAATAACCCTACAAAATAGCGTGTTAGAAGTTTTAATGCGTTTCTTAAGATATTCTGCACCTGATTCATGTATTTGTCTGGTGTCAGTGAATAAATGATCCTTAACAGCAGATCTCCATCTTTCAAGAAAAAGAAGGAAATAAAGAGCACGGAGAAAATTAGAACTAAGGCATTACTCAATAGTCCGAAGAGATTAAAAACATTGCTAAGTGCCTGATTAATTCTACTGAATTGAATTTGCTCTTTGAGTTTACTAATCATGAATTCTCGATTGCTTCTTTCATCTCCACTTAAGTTATACTGACTCAACCATTCTTCTGTTTGCTGGAATCCGCCTTCTATCTGTCGAACGTCGATTTTTGAAATAGCTTCGGCCTCGGAGGCAACAAGAGGAGCGAACATACTGAAAACACCTAATGCCAAAATAATAAATCCTCCCAAAGTAATTAGCGCACATAGCCAATCAGGCATTCCAATATTTTTAATTTTCAGATTTCTCAGGAATTTAACAACGGGAGCACCAATCAACGAGATAATTGCAGCAATGAGCATATATGCAAAAATGGCGCTGAAGTAATATAGGCTGAATAAAAACAGCAAAATTCCCAGAATACTAATAATCTGTTTGGTTCTTGGTTGCATACTCAGAATACAATGTGTTTTTTGGGATAATCGAAATACTTAAACATGCAGGTACTTCCACTCAATTCTTTCCATGAATCCAAGCCGAAATCCAGCCTTACAATGCCGGTGGTTGGCATATCTATGTTCTCAGTGCTTAAATACTCAACAAAGGCACTGATTCCTGGATTGTGAGCAAATACAGCAACTGAATTAATTCTGTCTTCTATTATACAAATCACTTCCAATAGACTGCCTATTCCGGCTAAATATAATCTATCGTCCAACTGAAATTCAGGATTTTCTTTTGCAAAATGTTTTGCAAAATGCTCTGCTGTTTGTTTCGCTCGTATTGCAGAACTACTTATAAGCAAATCAGGGACTTCGTTTCTACTATACATAGCCGCCGCCATTAAAGGTGCATCCCGGCCGCCACGATCACTTAGAGGACGATCAAAATCATCCTGACTTTCATTTTTCCATGATGATTTGGCGTGACGAATAAGATATATCGTTTTCATTTCCTTCTATTCTCCTCGAAAAGTACAAAGAAAGGATGCATCAGCCAATTCCATTATTATCCCTTAGCATTTCGCCTTGAATCATCCCTACGCCCTCCGCGTTAAACCCTTTGCGCCCTCCGCGTTCCCTCCTCGTTCCCTCCGCGCCCTCCGCGTTGAACCCTCTGCGCCCTCCGCGTTGAACCCTCTGCGCCCTCTGCGTTAAAACCTCTGCGCCCTTTGCGTTAAAACCTCTGCGCCCTCCGCGTT
>Ga0209702_10003197_pt1 | contig 26349 bp, 25 predicted proteins | sample FRY01_FD_187210 | JGI IMG/M metagenome (GOLD analysis project Ga0209702, IMG submission 187210) | Freshwater microbial communities from Lake Fryxell liftoff mats and glacier meltwater in Antarctica - FRY-01 (SPAdes) (version 2) | ecosystem: Environmental > Aquatic > Freshwater > Ice > Glacier... | reverse complement strand
CCGATGACGGCGCAGGCCTTGTGAAGCCGAGCGCCGGCGCTGCAAGCTTCATCAATCAGCTGCAGCGCGGTAGTACGTTGCGCGAGCGTGCTCATTTGTCCCCGCCCTCCGATTGCAGAACCAGCGCCTGGAACTTTTTTTGAAGGACCAGCAATGCAGCGGCCTCTGCCAGCGCTCTGTCTTTGCGACGTATCTCGCTTTGCAGTCGTTCGTGCCGGCCTTGCAGCTCGCGCAATGCAGTGCTCGACAAGCGTTGCTGGGCCGCCTCGGCAACGGACGGCTGCTGAGCTGCGCAGAAGGCATCGCGCCACTGGATCAACTGGTGCTCGAACAGGCCTCTCTCACGGCACCAGGCGTGCAGCGCAGGCCCCTGCAGGGCGTGGCTTTCGTTCAAAGCCAACAGCCGCTGAACAGGGGTCCATTGGCGGGCCGGCACGTCGGCGGGCAGGCTTGGCGCATGCGGCAAGCCTGCCCCTGTAGGGCCTGATCTCTTGAGCCAGCCCTTGAGTGTTCCCAAGGACATGTTCAGCTCAGCGGCTACCGATTGCAGGGTCCGCGAACCACGCTCGCGGGCCTTGCTGAGCGCCTGTTCTATGAACTCTGGTGAATGTCGATTTCTTTGCATTTGGTGTCGCTCCGACGCGGATCATCCGCGAGAAAGATGGGCGACAGCTAGTCTGACGCAGGGTGCGCGGGAGGTGGAGCGCGATGCGCTGCTGCGTAATAGCTCTGCGCTGCTGCTGGTGCACAACAGCCGACGCATGCTTAGCCGCATCCCAAAGTCCGATGGCCCCTATCACCTTCAGTCTCGCACGGGGGGGTTGAGCGCGGCCAACAGTTGGCCACCGCCGTAACTTGCCTGCTGAGGTGGCACACCGCCGAGGCTGACACGTACGGCGCAGTACTTGAACTCCGGGATCTTGGCCACCGGGTCGAGCGCCGAATTCGTGAGCTTGTTGATCGCAGCTTCGTAAAAGCAGAATGGCACGAACACTGCGCCGGGCGGCGAGCTGTCGTCCTCTCGGGCATACAGGCTCACGCTGCCACGGCGCGAGCTGATGGTGACGACGTCACCGGGCTGTGCGCCGAGCGCGAGGAGGTCGAGCGGGTGCAGCATTGCCACCGGGTCGGGCTCGATGGCATCGAGCACAGTGGCGCGGCGCGTCATGCTGCCGGTGTGCCAATGCTCGAGCTGTCGCCCAGTGATCAGGACGTGCGGATATTCAGCATCGGGTCGCTCGTCGGCGGGGATGATGTCGGCGGGAACGAAGCGCGCCTTGCCCGTCGCGGTCGGGAAGTCTTCGACGAACACCACCGGCGTGCCGGCGTCGCCCTCGTTCAGGCAGGGGTAGGTGACGCTGTGCTCATGCTGCAGACGATCCCAGGTGATACCAGCAATGCTGGGCATGGTGAGGCGCATCTCGTCGAAAACGGCGGCCACGGCATCGACGCCCGTCCCGTAGCCTGACCAGTCGACACCCAGTCGCTGCGCCATCTGGATGATGATCCACAGATCTTGCCGCGCATCGCCCGGCGGCTGCAGGGCCTGACGGCCAAGTTGCACCATGCGATCGGTGTTGCTGAAGCTGCCGGTCTTCTCTGGAAAGGCGGAAGCCGGCAGGATGACGTCCGCAAGATACGCCGTCTCGGTGAGGAAGATGTCCTGCACAACCAGCATGTCGAGGGAGGCGAGCGAAGCGCGCGCGTGGTCGGCGTCGGGATCGCTCATCGCCGGGTTCTCACCCATGATGTACATGCCCTTGACCGAGCCCTTGTCGATGGCGTGCATCACCTCCACGACGGTCAGTCCCGGCTGGTCGTCGAGTTGATCGACGGGCACGCCCCAGGCCTCGGCGAAACGGGCTCTGGCTTGCGGGTTGTCCACAGGCTGGTAGTCGGGGTACATCATCGGGATCAGGCCCGCGTCGGAGGCGCCTTGCACGTTGTTCTGGCCTCGCAGCGGGTGCAGCCCGGTGCCCGGCCTGCCGATCTGGCCCGTCATCAGCGCCAGGGCGATCAGGCAGCGCGCGTTGTCGGTGCCGTGCACGTGCTGGCTGATTCCCATGCCCCAGAGAATCATCGAGGCGCGGCTCGTCGCATACAAGCGCGCCACATCGCGAATGGCTTCGGCAGGGATACCACAGATCGGTGCCATCGCCTCGGGGCTGTAGCCCTGGACGTTTTCAGCAAGCGCTTCGTAGCCGAGGGTGCGGCCGGCGATGAAGGCTTCGTCGACCAGGCCTTCATCGACTATCACGTGCATCATTGCGTTGAGGAGCGCCACGTCGGTGTCGGGCTTGAATTGAACGAAGCGGTGGGCTGTGCGCGCCAGCTCGCTCTTGCGCGGGTCCATCACGATCAGCTTGGTGCCGTTCTGTACGGCGTTCTTGATCCAGGTGGCCGCCACCGGGTGGTTGACCGTCGGGTTGGCGCCGATGATGACGACCACGTCTGCCTGCGTCACGTCCATTACCGGGTTGCTCACAGCCCCAGAGCCGATGCCTTCGAGCAGCGCCGCGACACTCGATGCGTGACACAGGCGTGTGCAATGGTCGACGTTGTTACTACCGAACCCCAGCCGCACCAGCTTCTGGAACAGGTAGGCCTCTTCGTTGCTGCCTTTGGCCGAGCCGAAACCCGCGAGCGCCTTCTTGCCGAGCGTGTCACGGATGCGGCGCAGCGTCCCGCCGGCAAGTTCCAGAGCTTCGTCCCAGCTCGCTTCACGGAAAACCTGCATCACATTGTCGGGGTCCATCACGAAGTCGCCGCGCTTGGGGGCATCGGCGCGTCGGATCAGCGGTGTGGTCAAGCGCTGCGGGTGGTTCGCGTAATCAAAGCCGTAGCGGCCCTTGACGCAAAGACGTTTGTGGTTCGCCGGGCCATCGCGGCCCTCGACGTAGAGGATCTTGTTGTCCTTGACGTTGTAGGTGAGCTGGCACCCGACACCGCAGTACGGACACACTGACTCGACCTGTTTGTCGGGCACTGTGAGCGCCACCTCGCGGGCCGGCATCAGAGCGCCGGTCGGGCAGGCCTGCACGCACTCGCCGCAGGCCACGCAGGTCGAGGCACCCATCGGGTCATCCATGTCAAAGACGATCTTCGCGTGCGCTCCGCGAAACGCTAGCCCGATCACATCGTTGACCTGCTCGTCGCGGCAGGCACGAAGACAGCGCGTGCACTGGATGCACGCGTCGAGGTTGACGGCGATGGCGGCATGGGTTAGGTCGGCCGGCACGGCGACGCGCGGCGCGAAGCGTGGCTTGCCGACCTTGAGCCTGGACGCCCACTCGTCGACTTCGTTATGCCTCGTATACGGCGTCTCCGGCATGTCGGCCTGGAGCAGCTCCAGGATCATTTGCTGCGCCTTGCGCGCCCGATCACTGTTGGTGCTGACCTCCATGCCGGCCTGCGGCACGCGGCAGCACGAAGCTGCCAGCACACGTTCGCCCGCGATCTCGACCATGCAGGCACGACAGTTACCCACGGCGTCCAAGCCGCGCATGTAGCACAGGCGCGGAATCTCGACGCCTTCGCGTTGCGCGATTTCGATGATGGTCTCGTCGCTGCCGCCCGAGACCTCGCGGCCATCAAGCTTGAAGCTGACGGTGGTCGTGTCGATTTGTGCGCGCTCGGCGCGGGAGATGGCATTCATGGTTACTCTCTTTCAGGCCAGCTCATGGGGAAAGTACTTGATCACGCAGTCCACCGGGTTCGGCGCTGCCTGACCCAGGCCGCAGATCGACGTATCGCGCATCACTTGGGAGAGGTCGGCGAGCAGGGGCTTGTCCCAGCGCGGCTGCGAGATCAGCGCCACCGCCTTGGACGTGCCAACGCGGCAGGGCGTGCACTGGCCGCAGGATTCATGCTCGAAGAAGCGCATCAGGTTGCGAGCCGCGTTGACCGCGGTGTCGTGCTGCGAGAGCACGATTACCGCGGCCGAACCAATGAAGCAGCCGTAGGGCTGCAGCGTGTCGAAATCTAGCGGAATCTGGTTCATCGACGCCGGCAGGATGCCGCCCGAAGCACCACCCGGCAGGTAGGCATAAAGCGTGTGGCCTGGTTGCATGCCGCCACAGAATTCGTCGATCAGCTCCTGGACCGTGATGCCGGCCGGCGCCAGCTTCACGCCGGGCTTGCTCACACGGCCCGAGACCGAGAAGCTGCGCAGCCCCTCGCGGCCGTGCCGACCCTGCGAAGCAAACCACGGGCCGCCTTTTTCCAGCAACTCACGGACCCAATAGAGCGTCTCGAAATTGTGTGCCAGCGTGGGGCGCCCGAACAGGCCAGCCTGCGCCACATAGGGCGGTCGCAGTCGAGGCAACCCGCGCTTACCTTCGATCGACTCGATCATCGCCGACTCTTCGCCACAGATGTAGGCGCCCGCGCCGCGCCGCAGTTCGATCAACGGCATGTCGGATATCGGTGGCGCGGCGCGCAGCTTGGCGAGCTCCGCCTCGAGCAGCGTGCGGCAGCCGTGGTATTCGTCGCGCAGGTAGATGTAGATCGCGCTGATGCCGACTGCCCAGGCGGCAATCAACATACCTTCGAGAAAGCGATGCGGGTCGCGTTCGAGGTAATAGCGATCCTTGAAGGTGCCGGGCTCGCCCTCGTCGATGTTGACCGCCATCAGCCGGGGCGCTGGCTCGCCGCGCACGATGCGCCACTTGCGACCGGCGGGAAAACCTGCGCCGCCCAGGCCGCGCAAGATTGAGTCCTCCATCGTTTTGAGCACGCTTTCGACGTCGCGCCGACCTTCGACGCAGTCGCGCAGCAATGCATAACCGCCTTGGGTGAAGTAGGCCTCATAGTCCACATACGGGTCGGGCTCATGCTGGCTGAGTTTCGCTTGGACCGTAGCCCGTACCGCCTCCGGCGTGGCGCACGACACGGGATGCTGGTGCACCGCCACGGCAGGCGCCTGCTCGCAGCGGCCGATGCAGGGCGCCGGCAGCACCCGCACGTCCGCGCCTAGCAGCGCAGGCAGGCGGTCAAGCAGTTGTTGGGCACCCGCCATCTCGCAGCTCAGCCCGTCGCACACCCGCACCGTCAACGCCGCAGCCGCCGGCGCCTGGCCGTCCGGACCCTCCTTAACCACCTCGAAGTGGTGGTAGAAGGTGGCGACCTCGTAGACCTCGGTCTGCGACAGTTTCAATTCCTGGGCCAGTGCGGCCAGGTGCTGGGCCGACAACTGGCCGTGGCGGTCGTTGATGCGGTGAAGGTATTCGATCAGCAAGTCGCGACGAGGCGGCTTGTTGCCAAGCAGCGAGCACACTTCAGCGAGCGCGGTGGCGTCGACACGCCGGCCTTTGGGGGCCTGGCGTTTGCGTTGTCGGGAGGCCCCCTCAACAGCGATTGGGATTACCAGTTGGTTCACGTCGTACGCTCTCCGTGTTGCGGTCTCATCAATACAACTGGCTCTGTTGAATTTTGAGTGGGTGAAACAGGCTGGTTGATGGCCCACTCCGATGAGTTGTTTGGAAGGAACGAGCAGGTAAATCAACGCTAGGATCGCCTCGGTTGGCCAATACCATGTGGGCTGGGGAGCGAGCATTCATGCAGCTTGGCGACGATTTAGAAACTCACTCGTCATGGACTACGCAGCCGATGAAGAGCCAACCGTGGAGCCTTCTTGTTGAGAGGTGCCGATTCAGGTTTTCCCTGACAGCGCTGTACAAGGCCTGCCCCCTGAAAATCCAGAAGCTGCTGACCGACAACGGCAAGGAGTTCACTGAGCGGCTCTTTGCCAGCCGAGAGCGTGAGCCCAGTGGCGAGCATGAGTTTATCGACTCTACCGGGCCCTGGGCATTGAGCACCGACTGAACAAGCTCAGGACACCCAAAACCAACGGCATGGTCGAACGCTTCAACGGACGCATTGCCGATGTCCTGAACCCCAACCGCTTCGACAGCGCACATGACATGGCTCAGCCGCTCACCCGATACGTCGCCTTGCACAACCACCAATTGCCGCAATCTGCTTTGAAGAGCAAGACGCCGATGCAGGATATGAAAGATTGGTACGCTACCCATCTGCGCCTCTTTCGCAAGCTTCCTTATGATCGTCCGGGATGCGAAAGCTAAGGATGCTCTGCATACCCCTGTTTTCTGGTGTCTCGACATTCGCAACTCGTTGATTTTGTTTATGCATAAAACCGAAAAAACAAGTTATGCACACCTTCCCGAACGAACAAAGGCTACGTGGATCAATCGAGCTTATCGCATTGGATTATTTGATGCTGCGATCAGCCACTCGGCAGCGTCTGAGTGTTCGCATCCGAGAGCTGCCTGCTTCGCGAGAATGGCAGGATCCTCTAAGCCGATCTCGCAGGAGTTGCTTGAAGTGTCGCCGGTTGCCTCCCATTCTCTGTGGCTTGAGGATCGAAGCAGAGTGAAGAGGCTTGTCAATTTAAACTTGAACATTCCTGACTTTCGTTTAGGGATGGTTTTCAAAACTCCCACCATCCCGTTTTGGGCCGAACCCTTGCGGACCTTGGTTTTGCGGGAGATGTGCTTCGTTACGAATCCAGGTCAGCCGTCCAGGCTGTCCATAGAATTCGCGCCTCGCGCCTCGCGCCCCTTCCCGCAAGAGCCACGCCGCGCACGGCGCGAGTTTTCAACACCATCCTTAGGCGACGCGCAATCATGTTGACTGACACCTCGCCAGCACCTCATCGCGCGTCATTACCGCAGCATATTTCTGCCCCATGTCAAAGATACTAGCTTCGTGCGGTGCAACGGCTCTGTCGCCCACACAGTCGCTGACGACAACCGGGCGGAAACCCCAGGACATCGCATCCACTACGCTTGCGCGCACACAGCCGCTTGTCACCGCGCCAGCCACCACCAGTGTCTGCACTCCCCGCTGTGTCAGCCATTGCGCGAGCGGTGTACCGAAGAAAGCGGAGGGCACCGTCTTACGGACGACTAGTTCGCCGTTTTCGACAGCAAGTTCGGACACGATAGCGCTGCGGTGTTCCTGCTCCTTCAGCGTCAACATGGCTGGCACCTTCAAGGAGAAGATGTTGTGGTCGGCTCCGTCATCCGCGTAAACGATACGGCTATGAGCTATGGGCCATCCTCGCTCGCGTGCGGTTTGTAACAGCGGAACCGTCTTGGCGATAGCCGCGGGAATGTTGCCGCCTCCAAAAATCTCAGGATCGGCAAAACCATTGACGAAATCGACGATCAGCAGGCCGTAGGGCGCTTGCAGCGGGAGGTCTGCGCCAAAGCCCTGTTTCTCGTAGGTGGGAAGGTCGACGTGCATGTTTGAGGTCCTTTCATTGGTCCAGAACCTTGCCTTCGCGTACAACGTCCTCACCATCAAGGCGTACGGTGCACTTGCGCAAGGGAATGTCGATGTGACAGGTTGTGGTGCGGCTACCACCAGCCTCGTTGTTGGGTCCCAGCGAGAACAGGAAGTTGCCTTCGAAGGCACGAGCATCCATGCCAATGGTGGCCTCGCGGTCGTACAGACCCAGTGTTGACCACCGCGCACGCGATTGCAGCCCCCAACCGATATGAGAGATTGCAAAAGACTCAGGGTCATTAAATGCAGCCATGTAGTCTTCTAATAGCTCAGCATCAATCCCGCCTTCAAACTTAGCGACGTAGCCGCTCTTCACGGTCAAGACAATGCGTTCACTGCAGTACCTCTTTTGCGGAAGCAAGATGTCGCCTTTATCGATCACGATGGTGCCGTTCGCTCCGCCCTCGTCTGGGAACGTCAGGGCAAAGCCGCTGGGCCAGTGATCCCAGCGGCCAGGTTCGTCCACGAAGCCATATTCGCTGATCACGGGAAACTCCCCTAGCTTGCAGTGTAGATCTGTGCCTGCGGCGGAGACGATGTGCATTTCCTTGGCTTTGCCGATGCGGGCGGCGGCTGCTTTCACACGGGTCCTGTCCGCCGCGGTGGGCACCAGGCGCGCCAGCACTTCGGGCGGCTCCACGGCCAGCAGGATCTTGGTGCCAGTCGAAAGAATTTCATGCTGCTCAGGGGAGAACAACAGCGTCATCAAATCGAGGACCAGGTCGCTGGCTGTCAGCGCAGCGATAGCGGCGGGATTGCCCGTGAGCGGCGTAGTGCCGAGATATGCAAGACTATCTCGGCTGTGAGCCTTCTCGCCATTGACCGGCGGCAGGTCCAACCGATTGACAATCGCGCCCATCTCCTGGGTGGCTATCAAGGCGCATACCAGGGTCTGTGGATGAGTTGCGGCCCCGGTTAAAATAGTTACGGTCTGGCCGGACTCTAGCTTGGAGAGGGTCAACACCTGCTTCCAAGCTGTGACCAACTGGTAGTTGCTGACGGGCATGTGCGCTCCTTTGGGTTGGGAATGGTGAAGAAGAGGTCAGGCCACCTTGGCCTGCGTGAGGGAATGCCCAAGGAAGTTGCCGAAAGCCGCATAGAAACCTTCTTCGTCGTCCCAGGGCACCATATGCCCGGCGTTCGGCAGATGGGCGACCTGAAGCCCGGGTAACAGCTGTCCAAGTTCCTTTTGGTCTTCGGCTTGAATCACGCCGCCGCGACCGGCCACCATCAGGAGTGCAGGCACCTTGATGTGAGGCACATCGGCGTGAATGTCATCTTGGTGGAAGCCGTCGAATGTCGTGACGATCGCGCGTTCGTCGCAAGTCTGAAGCCACTCGGCGCGCAACCGGAGTTGCTCTTCTGTCCAGGTCGGGCAAAACTGGCGCATCTGTTCTGTCGTGATACCGCGCTGTGCGAGGCGGATCGAATCGATGTACCAAGGCAACTTCGAAGGATAGCGACGACGGCCTGGACCGGAGACTGGTGGATCAATAAGGACCAGCTTTGCCAGCCCTCGCGGATGTTGGCGGGCCAAGCGGATGCCGATGCGCGCGCCCATGGAATGACCGACGAGCTGGTAGGCGTCCAGGCCGAGTGCCTCGGCGAACGCCGCAACATCGGCCGCGCAGGCGTCGATGCCGTAGTCCAGCGAGTCGGACGTTTCTGAAAGACCGCGTCCACGCACGTCAAGCACGTAGGTATCAAAGTGCAGGCCAAAACGCTCGGCGACAAATCCCCACGTCATCGCCGGGCTGGTGATGCCAGGCACGATGACCACAGCTGGCCCCTTGCCGCCATAGCGCAAGAAGTGTTGGCGAATGCCGTTGGCGCGCACGTTGGCGCCGTACAGGAAGTTAGAGGTATTGGCCATTGGGCGCTATTCTCAATAGGCGCCGGAGAGCAGAGCGCCTGCCCCGGGGACGATTGGATCGAGATTCAGTGCCTTCAGCATCGCGTAGGTGGTAGCGACTGCGGCGGTGACGACCGGCTTGCCCGTCATAGCCTCGACTTGGGCAATCACCGGGAGCGAGGGCATCTGCACGCAAGCGGACAGAACGATCACGTCCACGTCAGCGGTCTTAAGCTTTTGCACGATGCCGGGCAGGCGTGAGGGGTCGTGGCGACCAACTTCGAGGTTGTCTGGAATTTGCAGAGCCGTCCAGTCCGAGACCTCGAAGCCTTCGTTGCGGATATAGTCCACGACGAGTTCGGTCAGGGGCAGCATGTAGGGGGCGACCAAGGCGATACGCTTCGCCCCGAGAACTTTCAAGCCGTCGATTAGCGCGCCGGCGCTGGTGATGACCGGCGCCTTTCCATCGTTCTTCTCCGTATGTGCCGTCAGTCTCTCTTGCGAGAGGTGGTGATAGCTATGGCCCATGGCCATGATTGCCACCAAGCAGGCATAGCCCAAAACATCAACGCGTGCATCGCTAAGCTCAAGGGCGCAGCGGTCGGATTCACAGTCCATTGCGGCCAGCTCATCCTTTTGAACGGTCTTCATGCGCATACGACTGGAATGGAAGGTAAAGCGCTCGGGTCGGATCTGTTCGCGCAGGCGCAGCATGGCCGGGATCTCCGTTTCCATGGTGATGTTTGAGCTCGGCACAATCTGGCCAATGCGATAGTTGCGGTTCATTTAAGTTGCTCCTTTTGGTTTCGGGTTTAGTTGGGCGCTAACTTGAAAATTCGTTCGGCATTACCGTAGCAAACCAATGCGCGCGTGGTTTCGTCGAGGTCGGACTTTTCGATGAAGTCGGCCGCGATCGCGGTGGATTCGTAGGGGTAGTCCACCGAGAACATCACGGCTTCGGCACCCATTTCGGCGATAGCGCCTTTGAGTGCGGCTTCAGAGCAAACGCCTGAAGTAGTGATTAGGATGTTGCTGCCGATGTATTCCGAGGGTTTTCGCTGGAGCTTTACGCCGAACGGGTAGGCGGAAAAGCGGCTGTCGAAGCGCCAACGTTGAAAAGGCAGACCTTCGCCCATGTGACCAATGATCAGCTTTAGCTTGGGGAAGCGATCGAAGACGCCAGAGAAAAGAAGCCGCAGCGTGTGGGATGCGGTTTCGACCCCCCAGCCCCATGCCGCGCCCTGGATCACGGGAAAGCTAGCGAGTGTCTGCGGCACTTGCGGGAAGTCGATCGGATGCAGATACAGTGGTACGTCGAGTGTCTGCAGGCGCTCCCAGACAACGTCATAGGCCGGGTTGTCGTAGTAGCGGCCTAGGGTGTGGCCATTGACCAGTGCGCCCTTGAAGCCCAGCTGGACCACCGCGCGTTCCAGTTCCGAGGCGGCTTGTTGGGGGTCCTGCATGGGCAATGCGGCAAAGCCTGCGAAACGGCTCGGATGCTTGGCAATGCGGGACGCCAGATAGTCGTTGTTTTCAATCGCACCACGGATGGCCGTTGCTGTATCCGGCTCTCCTTGCACGCCCGGCCCAGTCTGGGAAAGGATGGTCAGCGCAATGCCCGCCTTGTCCATTTCATCCAGCCGTAGCGTGTCGATGTCCGTCAATCGGCGGCCCAGATCTGCGGCGGTGGCCGGATCGATGTACTGCAGAAACGCTTTTGAATACTGTTCAAATCCGGGCGCCATGAAGTGTTCTTCAAAGGCGATTTTTCTAATTCTGTTCATGAAAACCCCACAAAAATTACCGGCTAAATATGTTCGTACTACGCATAAGTTTCCCAAGAAAATAGGATTCGGTTTTGATATTTGCTATATAAATCAATAGATTTTTACGGCTTTTTTCTGTAAAATCGTCAGGGTACTAACATATTGGAGGGCTTGCTGTGACCGACAAACCTGAACGAGATATCGATCCAGTCAAAGAGGCGCTTTTCGCGCGACCGGGCTTTCTGATCCGCCGACTTCACCAGCTCCACGTCGCGATGTTTATGGAGGAGTTCAAGTCGACGAACATCACGCCGGTTCAATACGGTTTGATGACTGCCGTGGCGGCGCTGCCGGGTCTGGACCAGACGGCGCTGGGCCAAGAGGTGGGACTCGACCGCACCACCATCGCCGACGTTGTCAAGCGGCTTGAAGAGCGGGGGTTGCTTGAGCGCCGACCCAACCCCGCAGACCGCCGTACGCGTCATGTGCAACTGACGGACGAAGGTCAAGCCCGTGTTGCCGAATTGCATGGCGAAATGACGCGCGCTCAAGAGCGTCTGCTCGAACCACTGCGACCGGCGGAGAAGGCCATCCTCATGGACCTTATGCGCCGGCTCGTCGAAGCCAATAACCAGTACAGCCGCACAATCCTGCGCGGCATCTGATGGGCAAGGCGGGAAGGACATCACAACGGATACACAAGGTCGTTGGCGATGATCGTCGTGTCATAGATGGCCTGGCGCTCTTTGAGCAACAGGCCACCTTCCTTTCGAACCAAGTGGTCGTAGAAGGTGCCAGCCATGTGGATCGTGCTGGGACCTTCTACCAATGTTTGCAAGAGCACAAAGTTGGCCTGTGCCACGATGCTGCCGTCTTCCGCTTCGTCGGTAACCCGCGTGTTGCTGACCAGATGGAGGTTGTACCGGGGTGCAAACATCTGGGTACGCGAGATCGCTATGGCACGATCAATCATCATGTTGCGACCTTGCGCGTACACTAAGCCAACTGGCATGTTGAGCTCAGCATTCTCGCGCGAGGTGATGCGGTACAGCGCGTCTTCTGCGAAAAAATCAGGCCACTGTTCGATCAAGCCTGCGTCCAGAGCGGCGCAGTACTCTGCGTTGAATGCTTCGACCTCGCGCGCTAGCGCGATGGAGCGCTCCAGCGAAATCTTGCGTGGACGGAAAAGGATAGACGCTAGCTCAGCCATGATCAAAATCCCATCACTTGTCGGTAGTACTGGTACATTCCGCGAATGCATGCCTCGGAAATGAGCGTTTCAGAGGTGCCAACACGGTCGGGGTCTAGCTTGATCACGTTGGCAGTGCTGCTTGAGCGGCGCACACCTTCTTGAACAAACTTCATTGCCTCGTTGTCTTCAAGTCCAAGAAAACCCGCGGGGCCCATCAGATTGCCCTGTCGCAGGCGGTGCTGCGTCATTTCCTCGGTGTCGTCTTCATAGCCGAACATAGTCCACTGCATCAGCATACTGTTGGGGCCATTAGGAACAATCTGACGAACACCAAGCGTGTTCATTTCGCGCTGGACCACTAGGTTTGGCCAAACTGTCTGCATGGTCACCGACCATTCGGAATCGAACTCTTTCACAAATTCAAGGAAACGGTCGTCGCGCAAGTGCATGCCTTCGTGAAAAGAGCGCATCTCCTTCTTGTTCTCACTGCTGACAACGGCATACTTGTCTTCGGACTTAGCCGAGGCCATAGTGCCGTGGCGGTAGTGCTTGCTGTCAGCAATCATGGCGGACTTGTTCCCCACGACCATAAGACCAAAAACCACCAAAAAGGAGTGCAAAAGAGTCGCGTGGTAAGGATCCTTTAGATTCTCGTGATACATCTTCCAGTTGCATGGCAGTTCATTTTTGTAATAGCCAAGAATCTTTAGCTTCCTACCGCTGAAGACGACGTCGAAATCCTTCAGCATTTCAGGGCCGAGATACTCATCGATAGGCTCTACATCAGCCGAATAGGACGCAAAGATGACGCCGCAATGGATGGTGACGAACAGTTTCTTAAGCCCGTTCTCTTCATTCTTGAAGTCCTTGGACATACCGCCGAGTTTGTTGAATCCGCGCTTGAAGGGTATGCCCTGTAGGTTGCCTTTCAGGTCGTAAGACCACTGGTGGTAGGGGCAAACAAATTCTTTGGTATTGCCCTGACCGTGGCGGCAGAATTCTGCGCCTCGATGGGCGCAACGGTTCTCGAACACGTTGATTGATCCGTCCTCCGCACGCGAAACGACGACAGGGGTGTCTCCAACGTACGAGCGTTTGTAGTCGCCGGAGGCGGGAATCTCTGCCTCCAGGGCGACGTAGTTCCAAGTGCGTCCCCTGAAAATGAGGTCCATCTCTTTGCCATACACCGCTTCATTGGTGTAGACCCAGTCTGGAATGAAATGCAATGAGTCTTCGGGCCAAACGCAAGCCGAGAGGTCTGTGTCCTTTGACCGGACGGTACGGTTGAGAACGGCGTGGGTGCTGTACATATTTAACTCCTGTCTAGGAAACGGTGGGGGTGTACGTTCTTGTCAATGCGGCACGGACAAGAGGACGAAGTGGCGCGCTAGCGTCACAAAGGAACATCGGATCGCAAGGCGTCTTGCTGTCAACCAGAGGCTTTAACTGGCGCAGATCGCCGCCCGAATTGAGGGCGATGGCGTGCAGGATCTGGCCAGCGCTGTTCGCGCCCAGCAGCATGAATTTGGTCGCAGTGTCGGCGGTACCGAGTTCTCCGCGGCGGTGATACTGCAGACCGGCTACGGGCACACCCAGAATTTGAAGGTTCCAGCCAAACTGGTCGCTCCAGAACCAAGGAGCCGTCTGGGGGGGAATCGGCACGCCAACGATCGCCGCAGCAACAAGCCTGGCCTGCGCGTTCGCGTTTTGCCAGGACTCTAGGCGCATCTCGGATCCAATGAAGGGGTGGGTCTGGCTGCTGCAATCACCTGCTGCATAGACGCCTGGGGCACTTGTCATGCAGTGCTCGTCGACACGAATGCCGCCGTTTCCTGGATGAATGGACAAGCCTGCGTGTCTTGCAATAGCCACCTCCGGCTCCAAGCCGACGGCCACGACAACCATGTCTGCGGACAATGCCTCGCCGGAGGCAAGGCCGATGCTGACGCCATCGGTGCGGACATCGAAAGATTCGCAGCGGGTGTTAAGTCGCAAGTCGACGCCTGTAGCCAGGATGGACTGGTACAGCCAGGATGACAGGACTGGCGGAATGGCTCGACCCAACACCCGGTCGCTGCACTCAAGCACCGCTGCCGACAAGCCCAAGGACCGGGCGGTTGAGGCCACCTCAAGCCCAAGGAATCCTCCACCCACAATCAGTACCGAGCGGCTCTGGCGCAACTCTTCGCGCAAGCGAAGGGTGTCTGCGATGGTGCGCAGGTAGTGAATGCGGTCCGTGTCCAGCGGAAGACCTGCGATGGTCCTAGCCTTGCCTCCTGTGGCGACAACACAGTGCTGCCATTCGATCGTCTGCCCGTTTTTCAACATGGCCGTGTGCCCGTTGGCGTCCAGCGATGAAACCTCCACGCCGAACAGCGTTTCGATTGAATTCTCTATGTGGAATCCAGTCGGATGGATCTGGATTTCGTCAACCGATCCCGAGCCCGAGAGCATGACTTTAGACAATGGGGGGCGTTCATAGGGCAGCGACTGCTCCGATCCCACCATTAAGATCCGATCCTCGTAGCCTAATTCCCGTAAAGCTGCTGCTGCCGTAGCGCCAGCTTGACCTGCGCCAACGATCAGAACCCCAGTGCAACCAGCTTTCATGTGACATCCATCAAGATGTCATCGCCTTCAACCTTCACCGGATACACGCGGATCGGCTGAGTGGCTGGGGCGCACAACGCGGCTCCCGTCGTCAGATCGAAGCGAGCCTGATGCAGGGGGCATTCGACACATCCATCTTCGACAAACCCCTCGGAAAGCATAGCGTATTGATGGGTGCAGATGTTATCGGTGACGTGGAAGTTACCGCCGCTGTTGAACAGCGCGAGCTTCAGATCGCCGACTACAACGGCGACCGCTTCGTCTTCGCCAACCTGATCGACCGCAGCAATCTTGATCCAAGTCATAGGAGTCCTTTGTGTAGATAACTCTCAAATTATCTTCACTATACTGACAAGTTGTCAAGGGGGTTCAGAAAAGAGACATTTAGGATTTTGCTGAAGCACCGGAAAAAAATGGGTAGGTAACGTCGAAAAATTAGAACATCGATACTAAACTAGTACTTTATAACTAATAAAATATTTATTTAGCACCTCGCTAGCAAGCGACGACTCAAGCTTTACGTACAAACCCTCATACACTTGAACATTATATTCAGTATGCTGACAAGGCCTTGAACAACAGGTGTTAAAACGGCTTTGGGCAAGCCATACCTTTTTCTGTGGAATTCATATGCAACGCCGTTCTTTCCTCGATAAAACCGCCATGGTAGGTGCTCTGGGTGTGATTTCATTCCCAGCAATGGCACAAGATGCGCCGATCATCAAGTGGCGAATGTCTACCAGTTGGCCCAAAGGCCTAGACACGATCTACGGATCGGCAGAACAACTGTGCAGTCGAGTCGCTGAGTTGACCGACGGTAAATTCCAAATTCAGTGCTATGCCGGTGGTGAGCTTGTGCCCCCAGCGCAGAACATGGAGGCAGTGAGCAATGGAACAGTCGAGGTGAACCATGTGCTGGCATCTGCATTTGTGGGAAGGAATACAGCCCTTGCTTTCGACACTGGTCTTCCATTTGGCCTGAACGCTCGCCAGCACAACGCCTGGATGCAGTACGGCGGTGGAATGCAGCTGGTTCGACAGATGTACAAGAAGATGGGCATCACCAACTTTGTTTGCGGGAACGTTGGTGTCCAGATGGGGGGCTGGTACCGCAAAGAGTTAAAGACTGTGGCTGATCTTAATGGACTTAAGATGCGCATCGGCGGAATCGGCGGCATGGTGTTGTCAAAGCTTGGCGCTGTCCCACAACAAATTCCGGCCTCCGACGTCTACACGTCGCTTGAAAAGGGCACGATCGATGCGGCTGAATGGATTGGTCCGTATGACGATTTGAAGCTGGGACTGAACAAGGTCGCTCCTTTCTACTACTCGCCCGGCTGGTGGGAGGGTAGCGCATCGATCACCGCCATGGTCAATAGTAAGGCATGGGACATGTTGTCGCCTACGTACAAAGCAGCCTTCGAATGTGCTTGCAACGAGCAGACTATGATGATGCTCGCCGACTACGACAACCGCAATCCCGATGCACTTAAAAAGCTGATCAGTCAGGGTGCAAAGGTCTCGTACTTTCCCGGGTCCGTGATGGACGCCGCTTTCAAGGCTTCTACGGAACTGATGAACGAACTCTCAGTCTCCAATCCCGATTTCAAGAGTATGTTACCCAGCTGGCTCAACTACCGCCGTGATCAGGCTATGTGGTTCCGCGTTGCAGAGTCCGCGCTGAACAACTACACCGCCACAAACGTTGCAAGATAAATAGGGCTAGACGCTTAGAGGGGCGCCCACTCGTTGGCGTCCGTTAAATGATCTATCGCCCCCACATGGACTTGGCAAATCAGCTTTCAGAGTACTCCCAAAAGTTGGTAAGAAGCTGCGATGAGCGAGAAAATTCGTGAAAGATATTCGGCGGAGATTCAGAGAGCGATTCCAAATAGTTCACCAGGAAAGACAATGAAAAACAGCCTAGAGGATCCATCAAGGGCTTCATGCCAAGGCGTTGGTTCGCGAGTGGAACGTAAGGAAGACGCCCGACACCTCCACGGCCGCGGACAGTTTGTTGCCGACATGTACATGCCAGAGATGAACGAGGTCGCCTTCCTGCGCAGTCCATTCGCACATGCCCGTATTGTAAGCGCCACGCCAGCCCGCGAAACCGCCAACAGCGTAGTGTTACGCGAGGCGATGGATGACGTCCTGGATATTGTTGCTGAATCGGCACTTCCAACCTATCAGACGTCAGCACAGCCGCCGCTCGCCTCGGGAAAAGTACGTTTTGTGGGCGAGCCCGTCGCCATGGCTTTCGCGCCGACCCGCGCGGAAGCCGAAGACATCGCAGAAACAATCGAACTTGAATTCGAGGATCTACCAGTCTATGCCGACGCGACTACAGCCAAAACTGCCATGGCGGACTTTATCCATGACAACTGGACGCACCACAACTTTCTGACGCTGCATCACGCCGACACACAGTTCGATGAGTTAGCCAGTAAGGCCACTCGGGTCGTACGGCGCTCCATCGACCTAGCGCGCCAGTGCATGGTGCCGATGGAAGGCAAAGCCGTTTTGGCCTACTGGGATCACCAGTCGGACATGTTAATCGTATACACGGCCACCCAAGTGCCGCATATGATCCGCACCATATTGTCCAAGTGCCTCGGCATGCCTCAAGGTCAGATTCGCGTCGTCGCGCCCGATGTGGGTGGCGCGTTTGGATACAAGTGCGTCCTGCAACAAGAAGAACTGTGCGTTGCTTGGCTTGCCAAGACCCATCGAAAACCTTTTCGTTACCTAGAGGATCGTAGGGAACATCTGATTGCTGGCGCAAATACGCGCGAGCATCACTATGACATGACGGCCTATGCAGACGATAAAGGAAAGATTCTGGCGCTCGACGCGCACATCGTTATCGATGGCGGTGCGTATTCCGTTTGGCCTTTCACCATTGGCTTAGAGCCTGGACAAGCAATTAGCAACCTTCCTGGCCCCTATGCATTCCGCGGTTACCGCTGCATGACGGAATGTGTCGCCACGAACAAACCCGGGTTCGTTCCGTACCGCGGCGTGGCGCGCACTGGCGTTTGCTTTGCAATAGAGCTAACGATCGACGCGGTGGCTCGCGCGGTCGGCCGAGAGCCTTGGGAGGTACGGCTAGAAAATCTGGTGCCTGCAGATCTCATGCCGTACGTAAACGTCACCAACAAACATTTTGACAGCGGTGACTATCCCGCCAGCCTTGTCAAAGCGCACGAAATGATTCACTTTGAGGCAGTTCGTGAGCGGCAGCGCCAGCTGGAGCCGGATGGCCGACTGATCGGTGTGGGCTTTGCTACCTATGTGGAACAGTCGGCACATGGCACCTCCGTCTTTGCGGCTTGGGGCACGCCAGTTATCCCGGGTTTTGACTCAGCAACTTTGCGTGTCACGCCTGACGGCGGACTCGAGATTCGAGTAGGCGTGCATTCGCACGGTCAGGGCATGGAAACCAGCTTCGCGCAGATCGCTCACGAAGTGCTGGGAATCGATATCGCCCACATGAAGGTGGTCCATGGCGATACGGCACAAACGCCTTACTCCACAGGAACCTACGCTTCACGTTCGCTGGTGATGTCGGGAGGGGCAGTGTCGCGCGCCTGCAAAGTTCTGGCCCCGCGACTAAAGCGGATCGGCGCTCATTTGTTGGGTGTCAATTCAGAAGACGTGGAGCTGGTGGATGGGCGAGTTGTCGGCTCCGCCGGCAGCGTACCCGTGTCTGAAATCGCTGAGGCGTGGTACTTGCGACCCGACAGGCTACCTGTCGACGTTGATCAGGGTGGCCTGGAAACGACCACTGGTTACAAACCGAAGGTTGATACCGGTGCATTCAGTTACGCCAGTCACGCGGTAACTGTCGCCGTAGATGTCCAAACGGGACATATTGAAATTTTGGACTACGTCATCGTCGAAGACTGCGGCACCATGATTAATCCTTCGATCGTTGAAGGACAGATCTATGGCGGGGTCGCACAGGGCATAGGTACCGCTTTGTACGAGGAGACGCCATATGATGCCAACGGTCAGCCGTTGGCATCAACGTTCGCTGACTATATGTTGCCGGGCGCTACAGAAGTACCGCGCATGCGCATCCATCATTTTGAGACACCATCGCCGCACACCGAATTCGGCGCAAAAGGAATGGGCGAAGGAGGCGCCATTGCACCGCCCGCCGCCATTTTTAACGCGGTCAACGACGCTCTACAAGGACTAGGCGTTGAAGTTGCGCACACGCCGCTGACGCCCCGTCGTCTGCTTGAAGCCATTGCCAGGACAAAGACGGTTCAGATTTGCCAGATCGCTTAAGGAAATCAACATGAAAGCAGCTCTATTTGAGTACGTCCGTCCCCAGACACTGAAGGACGGACTCCTGCGCTTAGCAGAAGGGCAAGGCGCAGTGAAGGTCATGGGTGGGAGCCAATCATTGGGACCTATGCTCAACCTCCGGCTCGCAAGACCCAAGGTAGTTGTTGATTGCACTGCACTTCCAGAGATGCGCGGTGTCACGGATTCCGGCGGTGTGATCCGGATTGGGGGTGCAGTGACCCATGCCGAAATCGAGGATGGCGTGTTTCCGCCGCTACGTGGAACCCTTCTTCAGACAGTGGCCGCAGGAATTGCCTACCGCGCCATCCGCAACTGCGGTACCCTTGCAGGCAGTCTGGCTCACGCCGATCCAGCAGCGGACTGGGTGCTGACCATGATGGCGCTGGAAGCGAAGTTGGAGGTTATTTCATCCGGCAGCAAGCGCATGATATCGATGGATCTTTTCATGCATGGTGCCTACACCACTGACCTAGCCGAGGGCGAGCTGATCAGCACGATCCACGTGCCCAAGCTGGGGAACAAAGCCAGGTGGGGGTATTCGAAGTTTTGCCGCAAGACGGGCGAATTTCCCGAGGCCAGCTGCTGCGCCGTTTTTGATCCGCATCGAGGATTCGCTCGAGTGGTGGTCGGTGCTCTGGATGGGGCGCCTCAGGCGCTAACTTCGATCGCCGCTGCGGTCGCCGAGTCAGGGGCCATCCCAACGCGTGTCGATATCGACAAGGCTCTGGAAGTTGTGGCGCCACGTAAGGACGCCATCGATCGGAAACTTATTACAGCAGCAGTTCTGCGTTGCTTGGAACAAGTGTTGGGCAAGGAGAAAACGCTGTGACATTCATTGCCATAGAGATCAACAACCGGGCGGTGAGTCGTGACGTAACGCCGCGCATGCACTTGGCCGACTTCGTTCGCGACGAAGCCCGCCAGACCGGAACACACTTGGGTTGCGAGCACGGCGTATGCGGCTCCTGCATTCTTCTGGTTGACGGACAACCGATTCGTTCCTGCATTACGTTTGCCGTTGCCTGCGACGGCAAGAAAGTCACAACCATTGAAGGCTACGATGGAGATGCAATTATGGACCTGTTACGGCCTGCCTTCTCTCGTCATCATGGTCTCCAGTGCGGCTATTGCACACCAGGTATGTTGGTGTCTGCGCGAGACATCGTGCTGCGCTTTCCCAATGCCGACGAGGACTTGGTTCGCGTTGAGCTTGCCGGCAACCTCTGTCGCTGCACGGGCTATATGGGTATCGTGAATGCTGTCCTAGATGTCCTGGCGCAATGCCGTGATGACGCTGTTCCCGAGGTGTCGAAACTTCGGGCAGCAAGCCCTCAGCTTTTTAGGAATGAAACGGTCGTGGCGGCGCGCGCGGTTGCCTTTCAAACATTCAAGGCAACTGATATTGGCAAAGCGGCCGTGGTCATGGAAACGCAGACGGCCGCCGATGACAGGGAAGCTACTCAGATCAAGGGCGGAGCCAGCATACAAGGCAGCTTCAAGGTTCCCTACCCCGCTGACGCTGTCTGGAAATTCATGGCCGACCTCCCTGCAGTGGCTGGCTGCCTGCCAGGGGCGGAACTGTCCGAGCACATTGGTGATCGGATCAAAGGTCGCGTAGCCATCAAGTTCGGCCCTATGTCGGCTAGTTTCAACGGCGCCGCGCGCCTGGATCGCAACGAACAGGCGCGCTCCGCCGTTCTCAAGGGGGCAGGGCAGGACTCCATAAGCAAGTCCCGGGCCAATGGAAATGTGTCCTACCGCGTGGTCGAGATCGATGCGAACAGCACCAAGGTCGAAGTCGATCTTCTCTATTCGTTGCAAGGCCCCTTGGCTCAGTTTTCGCGCTCGGGGCTGGTGAAAGACTTTGTTGGCCGCCTGATTCAGGAATTCGGCAAAAACGTTACGCTGCGTATGAATCCGAATCGATCGTTAGATCTACCCCTGCGGCCTGCACAGCTTAATGCGTTCAGCCTTGGCATGAGCGTAATCTGGTCACGCATCAAACGGTTTTTCGGTCGCAGTAACTGAATGCATTAATCAGTTCCTTTTCTAGTTTGGATACTGGACTGACTCTTTCCATACACTTTATGCCGCTGCTGCTCAAATTATCTCGGCTCATCGACAGCATCAGCTACCTTATCGGAAAAGCTGTGATGTGGCTTATTCTTGCCGCGACGCTGATAAGCGCCAGCAACGCGGTTATTCGGAAGGCGTTCAGTGTCAGTTCGAATGCATGGCTTGAGATCCAATGGTACCTTTTTAGTGCTGTCTTCCTGCTGGGTGGGGGCTATGCCTTTTTGTGCAATGCCCATGTTCGTATTGATTTTATCTCCAACCGACTTAATCCACGGATGCGCAACTGGATTGACGTGATAGGCATCGTCACCTTTCTGTTTCCCTTGTGTTATTTAATGGTAACCCTCGGCTGGCCACTGTTCGCGCGAGCATGGGTTTCTGGTGAGATGTCGTCCAACTCAGGCGGACTCATCAGGTGGCCTGTGTATGCGATGATTCCTTTGGGTTTTTCGCTACTGTTTGTTCAGGGCGTCTCTGAACTAATCAAGCGTATTGCGTTCCTCAAGCGACATGGGCTAGACACCCTCGACCACAGCGGTCCCAGTGAGACCGAATTACTCGTAAAGGAAATAGAGGCCCAAGAAAAAGTCCGTAAGGCCAAAGGCCCGCCATGATCGAAATGCTTTCGAATAGTTTCGTACTGCTAATGTTTGGGGGGCTGATCGTCTTTCTTTTGGCCGGATTTCCTGTCGCTTTTTCATTGGCAGCGACTGGGCTGTTCTTCGGCTTGATTGGTATGAAAATCGGCTTGTTCCCAGTGAATCTGTTTCAGGCACTGCCATTGCGGGTGGTTGGCATCATGCAGAACGATACGTTGCTGGCGATCCCGTTCTTTACGTTGATGGGCATCATTTTAGAGCGCAGTCGAATGGCTGAGGACCTACTGGAAACGGTAGGGCAGGTGTTTGGGCCCATTCGTGGCGGGGTGGGCATAGCAGTGGTTCTTGTGGGAGCCCTTCTGGCAGCCACCACTGGAGTCGTATCTGCGTCGGTTATATCCATGGGCCTCATTGCTATGCCCATCATGCTGCGCTATGACTACAACCGCACGATTGCCACAGGCATAATCACCGCATCTGGCACTCTGGCGCAAATGTTGCCGCCTTCACTAGTTCTGATCGTGCTTGCCGATCAGTTGGGTCGCTCAGTGGGCGACATGTATTCCGGTGCACTGATTCCTGGGCTGATGCTAGTGTCTCTGTACATGCTGTTCGTCGTAGCTGTCGCATTTGTGCGACCCAAGTGGGTACCGGCCCTGCCGCCTGAAGCTCGCATCTACAACCAGCCCAATGGCAGCAGCGGCCATCGTTCTCTGCTCTTCCTTTTGGCCATATCGTTTGGAGCGTCCTTGATCTGGGCAGAGATTCATGAATCAGTTGTGAACCCTTGGATGGGACGTTTAAACCCAGCGCCCAGTGATGAAACGTTCATCCTATCGCTAACCTTCGGCGCGTTCGTGGCGTTCGGATTAGCGGTGGCGAGCAAGGTTTTCAATATCGGTCTGTTCTCTCGTTTGACGGAACGCTTCATATTCGTTCTGATTCCGCCACTTTTGCTGATTTTCCTAGTGCTCGGCACCATCTTTCTGGGTGTTGCCACGCCCACCGAGGGTGGTGCTATGGGCGCCATTGGCGCCATTATCATGGCGAGCGTTCGCGGTATGCTAAGTTTTAAGCTTTTGCAGCAAGCCCTTGCGACATCTTCAAAACTGACCATCTTCGTAATGTTCATTTTGATTGGATCCACTGTCTTCAGCTTCACCTTTAATGCTGCTGATGGACACATCTGGGTCGAGCACCTGTTTGACAAATTGCCAGGAGGTCAGTTGGGCTTTCTCCTGTTTGTGAATTTGTTGGTTTTCGTGCTTGGATTCTTCATTGACTTCTTCGAGATCGCTTTCATTGTGATTCCGCTGTTAGTGCCGGTGGCAGAAAAGCTCGACGTCAACCTGATCTGGTTCGGGGTGTTGATTGCCATGAACCTGCAGACCTCATTCCTGACACCGCCATTTGGTTTCGCTTTGTTCTACTTACGAAGCGTCGCAGCCCGCAACGACTATAACGATGCAGTCACTGGCAAGCGCATCAAGGCCGTGACCACAGGTCAGATTTACCAAGGCTCGATAGCCTTCATTGCACTGCAGATCATTATGGTGGCAGTCGTTCTGTTCAACCCATCTCTAGTCACGAGTAATCTCAACCAGCCCATTCTGGGTAATGAGTCTTCTATTGGCGATATGCTGCGAAACATGCCGGGACTAGACGACCCGTTCAATGACGATAACGACGGACCATCGAGCATGGGCAGCTTTGCACCTAGCCCAAGTTTGTCACTTGACATCAAGTAACCAAGGGATGGTGTTCAGAACTCTCACGATGCGCGTTCAGTTCCAAAACGGGATGACTGGCGTGCTTGCTTGGTGCGTCGTGGACCCGCAGGCTCATGTAAACCAGCAGAAAGTCAGACGCCCATTTTGGAACTGAACCCTGTCGGGCCGTGGTCATACGGGCGGTGCACTGCCTTGCGAATTCGGGCCAGACGACCAGGCTGTGCCTAAAATTTGCGCCTCGCGCCCCACCCCGCAAAAGTCATTCCGTGCAGTCCGCTTTGATTTAAGGGCTTGATCAGTGGGACAACCTTGACATGAAAAAACAAGCTGGACTTGGACTTAGTCTAAGCACGCGACGCACGTGCAAGACTGTGTTCCTGGACGAGATGGATCTGGTGGTGCCGTGGCTTGAGCTCGTTGGTCTGATAGCAACAGCCTCGCCTGTGGCCACGACGGGACGACCACCATTTGCGCACGAAACTATGCTGCGCATTCATTTCTTGCAGCAGTGGTTCAGCTCCTCGGATCTGGCAATGGAAGGATCTCTGTTTGAGACCCCGCTGTACGGCGACTTTGTGAGTCCTCAGGCAGCGAGCGCATCCCGGACCGCGTCAGCATTTTTCGGTTTTGCCACCTGCTTAAAAAGCACCAGCTCAGCATTCAAATATTGGCTACCGTTAAACAACACGCTGACCGCCAAACGCTTGCTGCTCAAGTGCGGCATGGTCATCGACGTTACCTTGATTGCTGCACCCAGCTCGACCAAGAACAGCAGCGGCGAGCGCGGCCCCGAGATGCATCAGACAAAGAAGGGCAGCCAGTGGCACTTCGGCAATAAGGCGCTTATTGTCGTGGACGCCGACTCGGGCTTGGTGCACAGCGCGGTTGAGACAGCGGCTAACGTCAACGACGTGACGCAGGCCGGTTAGCTGGTGCATGGAGAAGAAATGGATGTGTTAGCGAATGCGGACTACCAGGGTGTGGCCAAAGGCGATGAGACACAAAACATTAAATTGAACTGGCATGTGGCGATGCTCCCGGGCAAGCGAAGGACGCTGGACAAGGCTATGCCGATGGGCACGATCAGGGACAAACTCGAATACCTCAAGGCCAGCATCCGGGCCAAATTCGAACACCCCTTTCGTGTCATCAAGCGCCAGTTTGGTTATGTGAAGGTGCGCTACCGAGGATTGATGAAGAATGACCTTGCCCCCGGAAAACGTCCCCCTTGCTGAAGGGGAGTGCGGCCAAGCTGCGGGGTCAGGTCGAGGCTTTGCAGTTTCAAACCGCCCAGCTGTTGCGCGCCATCGGCCAGCAAGGTAACGACGCACCAAGTGCTGCCGTGGCAGCGCCGGCCAGTAAGACCCCCGGGCCAAGAAAGGAGATTGAACATGAAAGTTCAAATGAGCCAGAGTTTTCGGCGAAGTCGCGGTCGGATGCGGTGCACCTACTTGAAAGAAGGCGGTATTTCATGAGCACGGTCGCCGCTCGGCCCATACGTTGGCCAGCGCTCGAACTCAGCGAGCAAGCGCTGAGTTTCCTGAAATGGTCGGCCCTGGTTTTGATGGTGGTGGACCACGCCAACAAATACCTGTACGACGGATCGCAAGGCTGGATGTATGCCTCGGGCCGTGTCGCTATGCCGCTGTTTGCGTTCGTTCTCGGCTACAACCTGGGGCGACCTGGTGTCCTTGCGGCTGGTGGCTATCGGCGCACGTCGTCCCGGTTGCTGATCTTTGGCCTTCTGGCGACGCCGGCTGTCGTCCAAGTCAACACCTTGCTGGGCGGGTTGTACCCGCTGAACATGATGTTCGCCTTGCTGGCGGCTGTGGTGGTGGCCTGGCTGTTCGAGCGGGGAGGGCGGTGGGAGACCATCGCCGCTTGCCTGGTGATCGCATGGGGTGGCGCGGTGGTGGAATTCTGGTGGCCCGCCGTGGGTCTGTGTCTGGCGGTGTGGGCCTACCGCCGTCATCCGTCCCCAGGTGCTGTGGCGGGCTTCGTGCTTTCCCTGCTGGCGCTGTTCCTGGTCAGCGGGAATTTTTGGGCTTTCGCCGTGCTGCCAGTGCTGGCGGCAGCCCGGTTCTGGCCTGTTAAATTGCCGCGTGCTCGCTGGTTCTTTTACGCGTTCTATCCCCTACATTTGTGGGGATTTTGGGCCCACCTGATTTGGGTCCGATGAGTAGCAATTTCGTGCATTCTTCAGTTAAATAACTTGGATCTGTTTAAAGTTAGCGCCAACTTACTCTCGATGGCCGAGAGCCGCGCTGAAAGTCCAAGTGCAACATTTTCTGTGTGGAGAACCTGCTGCGTGTCCAAGACCCGCAACCATCTGAGCCTTGAGGAGCGAGCGGTGATGCGAGTCATGCTGGCGTCACCGTTGCAGCTTGCGAGCAATTGTCCGCAAGCTGCGCCGTAGCGCCTCGACCACCTCGCGTGAGCCCGTATGTGGCGGTGACGCTGTGACCGACGTACTGGCGACATACAACCCTGGGCGCTCTCGTACAGCCTGTGGTTACCGCTGCTCCAAGGTCCGCCAGCGCTCCTAGCGACTGGCTCGCAAATCCTACGAGGTGTGCAAGATGGTCCACGACAACGCCCAGTGGACTCGGGTGATCGACGCACTGCGCGGGGCCTCTCGCCCGAGCAGGCCAGCGGCATACATCAGCCACGAGACCATCTACAACGCGCTGTGCGCCATGCTCATGGGTGAGCTGCGCTGCCAGATTCTGGAGCCGCTGCCACGCGCTCACAAAAGCCGGCGACCGGGCAGCGCTGGCATCGATCGCTGCGGTCTGATGTCCAGGGCCACCAGCGTTGACAAGCGTCCAGTGGGCATCAACGAGCGCTTGGTGCCAGGCCAGTGGGAGTGTGGCCTCATCAAAGGAGCGAGAAACCAGTC
>Ga0209702_10003195_pt1 | contig 26369 bp, 24 predicted proteins | sample FRY01_FD_187210 | JGI IMG/M metagenome (GOLD analysis project Ga0209702, IMG submission 187210) | Freshwater microbial communities from Lake Fryxell liftoff mats and glacier meltwater in Antarctica - FRY-01 (SPAdes) (version 2) | ecosystem: Environmental > Aquatic > Freshwater > Ice > Glacier... | reverse complement strand
CTCGATATGCTTTCTTTGAGTATTCATAAGCCTACTTTCATCGTTTTGGACAACGCCAGCATACACACCGCCAAGATCATAAGGGCCAGAATCCCGATCTGGCAGAAAAGGGGACTTTACTTGTTCTATCTGCCCACCTACTCGCCTCAGCTGAATATCGCCGAGACCATGTGGAGACATCTGAAAGGAGGGGGGCTCAGGCCGGAGGACTACCGAGACGATCAAACGCTCGCATACGCTGTCAACAGATGCTTGGCCAACGTCGGCCGATGTCTGAATATTAATTTTAGCCCATTTAATGCAAAGTAATTTGTCTCTAGTACTTAGTAGGTCAATACTCTAACAACAGTTTTTATTTTGCTGTATAGGAGGGCATGTTACTGATCCATAGCTACAATACACACAGCAGTCGCCGGGTTTGGGTTTGAGTAAGGTAGTACAGCTCTCGCACTCATAGAAATACTAACATGCATCGGTAGGCATTTCTTCTTCCTTGGTATGACCACATTTTGGATAGTGAACTACTGATTTTGTTATAATTCTCATGCTATTATTTTTTTATGTTAGTCACCGTATATCCTGTTGGATTGATGGCTTTTTTAATATCCTCAATCGCTGTTAGTGAATCATTAAACTCAATAACGGTATTTCCATTATCATACGAGGTGGTAGGGCCACTATTCCGTCGAGTTTACTGACCTCCTGATTAACATGCTCTTCGCAGCTACTACGTGTCATACCACTGATAGAAAACGCCACAGTTTTTGTGGTGGCTGCAGCAGAGGTAACTTTCAGGTCTGTTTTGGAGAAAAAGATTCCTGCGTAATACGGAAAGGTAAGAATCAGAACCGCGAATAGCGTGATGCCTACTAATAATACTTTCGATTGCATAAAGGAGGACGTTTTTCCCTTTCCACAGCTATAATCAACCGACTCATTTACTTTTAATTTTTGAAACCACGCAAAGCCAAGAACACCAACCGTCAGGCTGACAAGAAAGGATCGAAAGGGTTCAAGCCATGAAAATATTGAGGCAAGTCCGCTGGTACCTGCCATCAAAGTAAGCAAAGGCGTAATACAGTATAACGAAGCCGCCGTGGCAGCTAAAATCCAGTGCTGATTAATTTAGGGGCTTATTTCATCGTGTTGTTGATCAGGTAATTGAAATAGGTAAACCCGAAATAGATAGTTGTAACGTCAGGATTTTGACTTTTTTATCGATCCACTTCCGATTCAGTAAAAAGTACTGTAAATAAACATCTGTACTTTGGAAATACAAGGGTTAGTTGAGCTTAGGCTATCGGGCTTTACCGAAAAAATCGTAAAAGAAGTTTAGTTGGGAATAGGGTACTTTCCAATTAAGCTAATGATCTCTTAATACTTTATGTATGCAGAATAAAGTCACCCAAGTTGATGATCTACGACGTATTAAAAGGATCCTTGTTACGTTACTTGTACTATTTACTGAATAAGCTGCAATTTATTAATTGAATCAATTTATTTTTTATTTTTTTACTGAAACAGGACACTATTTTGCCTCCTGAGGATACTATTATTATAAACTTTGATCATATTCGATATTTACAAATCTTTACAGCACTATGCTTAGCCGCGTTGCCAATTCAATTTACTGGATGAACCGCTATATGGAGCGGGTAGAAAACTATGCTCGTTTTGTGGGTGTGAACTTTAATATGGCTCTTGATCTCCCCCTTGATGTGGATGAGCAATGGGAACCACTATTGACCGCCACGGCCGATCACTTTCTGTTTTACGAATACTTTGAAAAGGCAACCCGCGAGGACGTCATTTACTTCATGACGTTTGATAAACGTAATCCAAATTCCATTGTAAGCTGTCTGTTCGAAGCTCGCGAAAATGCGCGTACTATTCGGGAAACTATTTCGAAGGAGATGTGGGAAAGCATCAATGAGTTTTACCTTTTTCTTCGGGAAACCTCCCCGGCTAATTTCCGGAATCTGGATCTGATGCAGAAATTTTTTGCCGAGATCAAGCAGCGGTGTCAGCTTTTCCATGGGGTAGTAGATTCTACCATCACCCGCAACGAAGCTTGGCATTTCGGTCGGTTGGGGCGGCATATCGAGCGGGCCGACAAATCCTCTCGTTTCTTAGATGTAAAGTACTTTACGTTATTGCCCGATAATGGTTCGGTGAGTTCGACACTCGATCTAATGATGTGGACCGCCGTGCTCAAATCGGTAAGTGCCTATAATATGTACCGCCAAACCCACGCGGCCCTTACGCCCATGAACATCGTAGCATTTTTAATCCTGGATAAACTCTTTCCTCGCTCTATTTCCTATTGTGTTCGGCAGGCTGAGTTGTCGTTGTTTGCCATCGCGGGTTCCACACCTGAGCGGGGTTTCACTAATCCGGCTGAAAAATCAATAAGTAGACTGCGATCTGAAATTGAATTTACCAGCGTGGAAGATATCTTCAAAACGGGATTGCACCACTACCTGGATCATTTTCAGAAGCATAATAACGAAGTAGATAATGCAATATTTGATATGTACTTCGACGCTAAACCTATTCAAACCCAGAGCCAGGGTTTCGGACATTTCCAGAGTCAAAATTCCTCTGATTTTCAGTCGTTTCGTCTCAACTGAACCGTATCAGTTTTGAAGGAATGATGGGTGGTATAAAGTAATATTGCTTTATGTCTTGTAAATTGCGCCTTAATTAGGTGACCGGATGTACTCCTTTGAGTCTTTCATAAAGTACATCCGGTGATTCTGGATTTACTACAAATTTCACTAATTTCTCAATGACCTATTGCCTCGGTATTAAAGTAGCTTCGGGCCTGGTAGCAATTGCCGATACGCGCCTGACATCCGGCACCGAAGTTTCTACTAACAAGAAGGTATCGGTTCACCAGTTGGAAAACCATTCCATGTTTATCATGACCTCCGGGCTTCGTTCGGTGCGTGATAAAGCTATTACGTATTTTCGGGAAGTGCTGGAAGAACAGGACTCTTCGTTCAATAAGCTTTATAAAGCTGTCAATGCATTTGGCGCGCAGGTAAGGCGAGTAGCCGCAGAGGATAAAGTATCACTCACGGAAGCCGGGCTTTCGTTTAATTTGTTCTCCATTGTGGGCGGACAGCTAGAAAACGATGAGGAGCACAAACTGTTTCTTCTCTATCCGGAAGGAAACTGGGTGGAGGTAGGGCAGGGATCTCCCTTTATTATTATCGGAAATTCTGGCTACGGGAAGCCGCTACTATACCGTAGTTTACGGTACGATTCTAGCATGCAGGATGCTCTTAAAATTGGGTTTCTTTCGTTTGATTCTACCCGGGTTAGCTCCAATGATGTGGACTACCCCATTGATGTAATTATGTACGCCAAAGATGCTTTCCGGATGGTGGAGCACCGGTTTGAGAAGGATGACCTGGACTACATTGCCAAGCAGTGGGGTGCATTGCTCAATAATTCTGTACAGAAACTACCGGTCGAATGGATGGATCCGGTTTTTGCTAAATCGTTCGAAACCTCATGAATCTCAGGGTAAGGCATAAGCTGCGCTACGACTACGAAAAACCCGTGGCACTTGACCCGCACGTGCTGTACTTACACCCCAAAACGTACCCTCATCAGCGGGTACTTAACTATTCGCTCCACATCGACCCTACCCCTTCGCGAATCGTGAAGAATGTAGATGTGGAAGGGAATATTCAACAGGTAGTCTATTTTGAGTTCCAGTCTCCTTATCTACTAGTAGAAGCGGATATGACATTAAGTTCTGAACCTTTTAATGTGTTCGATTTTGTGTTATTTCCTTTTGAAACTCAGAAAATACCTTTTCAGTACCCGGAAAGGCTTCATAAGTATCTGACACCCTACCTTACCAGGCAAGACAGCACTCCTTATATCGAGCAGTTTGCCCGTCAGGTTGCCTCTACTGCTCAATGGTCAACGGTTCCATTTCTGACCGAACTTAGCCAGCATATTCATGCGCATTTTGGCTATGAGCAGCGCACCGAAGGGAAGGCGTTTCCTCCGAACGAGACACTCAGGGCACAGAGTGGGTCCTGCCGTGATTTTTCCAGGCTTTTTATTGCTGCCTGCCGGAGTCTCGGTATAGCGGCACGGTTTGTAAGCGGTTATTTGTACGGAAGCCCCTTGCAGGCGCACGAATTGCACGCTTGGGTAGAAGTGTATTTACCCGGGGCGGGTTGGCGAGGTTTTGATCCTACGGAAGGGCGCGCGATAATGAATAATCATATCTGCCTCGGCGCTTCGGCTGACTACGATCAGCTGGCTCCGGTAATGGGAACTTTCCGTGGAGCATCGTCTTCGTTTCTCACGACGGAGTTGACCATTGAAGAAGTTGATTCGAGGTAATAAATGAATAGCGGCGGAAAATGCTTAATTTTGCGCCTTAACTAATGCAAACAAATCTGTGACGCTAATTAAATCTATTTCGGGAATCAGAGGCATCATCGGCGGAAAAATCGGTGAGGCACTTACCCCGATCGACGTTGTGAAATTTGCAGCTGCTTACGGAACTTGGCTGCGCCGTACCACTACCGAAAGCACTACCATTGTGCTGGGAAGAGATGCCCGACTATCGGGTGATATGGTGAGCCGGTTGGTGTCAGCTACGTTACAGGGTATAGGCTGGAATATCGTAGATTTGGGTCTTTCTACCACGCCTACGGTAGAAATAGCCGTACCGGCCGAGAACGCAGCCGGGGGTATTATCCTCACCGCAAGCCATAATCCAATCCAATGGAATGCCCTAAAATTATTAAATCATCAGGGAGAGTTTATCTCGGCCGCCGAAGGTGCCGAAGTATTACGTATTGCCGATGAGGAAGATTTTGACTTTGTTGAGGTTAAAAAATTAGGTAGCTACCGCACCGATGATACCTATCTTACCAAGCATATTGAGCAAATACTGGCGCTACCCTTGGTCGACAAAGAAGCGATTGCCACCGCAAACTTCCGGATTGCGGTAGATGCCGTTAACTCCACCGGGGGAATTGCGGTACCGATGCTTTTGGAAGCATTGGGCATCTACCCTGAAAATATTTTAAAGCTAAACTGTGAGCCTACCGGGAATTTCGCTCATAATCCTGAGCCAATACCTGAGCACCTTCATGAGATTCGGAGAGAGATCAAAAACGGATCATTTAACCTGGGTATTGTGGTTGACCCCGACGTGGACCGTCTGGCCCTGATTAATGAGGACGGATCTCCATTTGGCGAAGAGTATACCCTCGTAGCAGTGGCTGACTATGTCCTTAAAAACAAGGTAGGTAATACCGTGTCTAACCTTTCATCAACCATTGCCTTGCGTGATGTTACCGAAAAAGCAGGAGGTGAATATTTTACATCTGCGGTTGGTGAGGTCAACGTGGTGACCATGATGAAGGAGCAAAATGCCGTTATTGGTGGTGAAGGTAACGGGGGTATTATTTACCCCGAGCTACATTACGGCCGTGATGCATTGGTAGGTATTGCCTTGTTTTTAACCCATCTGGCCAAGTTTGGAAAGTCAGCCTCTTTCCTGCGTAATACCTACCCTAAATACTATATCTCGAAAAACAAGATTGAGCTTACACCCGATGTGGATGTAGATATGATCTTAGCCCGCATTCAGGCGCGTTATTCCAAACAGCCCACCAATACAATCGATGGCGTACGGATCGAGTTTGACAAAGACTGGGTACACCTAAGGAAATCAAATACCGAATCCATCATCCGGATTTACTCGGAGTCAGAAACACTAGCTACCGCGGACAATCTGGCCAATAAAATTATTTCGGATATCAAGGAAGCTATTTCTGAGGGAGCTTAAACCACAGCGAATTTTTATATGAAGGTACTTGCTCAACGGCAAGTACCTTTTTTTGTATTGGGGGGCGTACTTTTCTTCTTTCTCTCAAAGGGTCGTATATTTGTACTTTCACTGCATTTGGCTGATACATAGTAACTCAGCCGCTGATGCTCAAAATATTTACAATTGTGAAAGTATACTTCGATAATGCTGCCACCACCCGTCTGGACACAGAAGTGCTGGAAGCAATGCTCCCTTTAATGACCGAACAATTTGGTAATCCTTCGTCTATTCATGGGCATGGCCGGGCGGTTAGGTCGGCGATTGAGAAAGCCCGTAAAACCATAGCCGTACTGATCGGAGCAGCGCCCGCCGAAGTGTTTTTTACGTCGGGAGGTACCGAGGCTGATAATACCGCCATTCGGTGTAGTATCGAAACCCTCGGGCTGACACACGCTATTACTTCAGCCGTTGAGCACCACGCCGTTTTGCATACCCTCGAACATATGCATAAGCATGGGCAGGTACAACTTAGCATGGTACGGCTTGACGATCTAGGAAACGTTGACCTTGAACACCTCGAAGAGTTGCTCCGCACGCAACCCCGATCGTTGGTGTCGCTGATGCACGGGAATAATGAAATCGGAAACCTGGTAGATCTGGAAGTAGTAGGAGACCTTTGTGAGCGGTATGACGCCGTTTTTCACAGTGATACTGTGCAGACGATGGGCCACTATATTCACGACGTACAAAAACTAAAAATAAATTTTCTGGTGGGCGCCGGGCATAAGTTCCACGGACCCAAGGGAGTAGGCTTTCTCTACATTAAGCCTGGTACCAAGATTATGCCCTTTGTGCACGGTGGCTCGCAGGAGCGTAACATGCGGGGTGGTACCGAAAACGTGTACGGTATCGTGGGGTTGGCGAAAGCACTGGAAATAGCCTACCGTGATATGGACAGCCACCGGGATCATATCCTTGGTTTGAAGAAATACATGATAGCTGAGCTGAAATCAGCCATTGAAGGAGTAGAGTTTAACGGATTGTCAGTTGATTTGGAAAAGAGCCTTTACACGGTACTGAGCGTGAGTCTTCCTCCTTCTGATATTAACGATATGTTGCTATTCAACCTGGATATATCCGGTATTTCGGTATCGGGTGGTAGTGCTTGTTCTTCTGGCTCAGAGGTAGGCTCTCACGTACTTAGCGCGATCAATGCCTCACCGGAACGCGGCAATGTCCGTTTTTCATTTGGTAAATACAACACGACACAAGAGGTGGACTATGCAGTAGCCATTCTTGCGAAACTGTATAAAAAAGAAGCTATTTTGAAGTAAGAAAGGCGTTTACAGTACACCATGCCATTGCTTGGCAATGCGTAGGGTGTACTGCACAAAGTCTGATGCTCCGTGTTCGTAGATGTTGTTTCCGATTGACTCCCCGTCCTCCGTTAAATTATCACCTGTCTCGTGCGATTCAAATAGTTTGGGTGAAATGATGGAATACTTATTCAGAAAACTAATTAGCTTGTTGGTCAGCGTTGTTATTTCGAGCGCTGGTCTTCGGCCACCTCTTCCGGAGGACACCCCCACTAAGGCAAATACCTTTTTATCGAACAAATGAGCAAATGGCTTACCGCCAAGTTGGTGCATGGCATTAATGAGTTCTCCGCTCGTGATCCAGTTGTACTCTGGCACGGTGAAGATCACCACATCTGCGGCGCCCCAGGTTGCTATCAGATTCTGCTGAAATGGCGTAAGGTTGTCCTGATCCAGACTTCCTCTTCCTACCATAGGAATATCAACGTTCTCAAAATTGGCGAGGCCTACCTCATTTACGCCCTGCTCTTCAACCAGGAATTGTATATATTTTGCAACTTTCAATGAGTTGCTACCCATACGCGGGGAAGTTGAAATAACGGCTACTTTCATGTAAGTTGTTGAATGATGATGTATAAAAAATGCTTCTTAGACCTTACTCAATGGCAAGGTCTAAGAAGAGAAATAATGGTGGTAAGATACCGATCGAAATACTTGCTCTACGCCTCCTTAACGATATCTACGAGTGCTTCTACCCATAGTTCGCTATCGTTGAGGCTCTCTACGAGCTGCCAGTGCTCGCCACCTTCTTCTTCAAAGATTTCCTTGTATTCTTCTCCTACTTCGATGGTTGTTTCGAGGCAGTCAGATACAAAGGCGGGCGAGAATACCAGCACATTTTTATCGCCACGCTTGGGTAGTTCCTTTACTAGATCTTCGGTGTAGGGCTTGATCCAGGGATCTCTACCGAGGCGCGACTGAAAGCAGGTGGTATACTTTCCCTCGGGTACCCCCAACTCCTTAACAAGCAGACGGGTGGTTTCGAAGCATTGAGCCCGGTAACAATGTTGGTTATCTTTGTTTAGCGTATCGCAGCAGCTACCGAGTTTGCATTGGTTTTTGGTGACGTCACCCTTACGAATCTGCCGTTCGGGCAGGCCATGATAGCTGAAAACATAGTGGTCATATTCATGCTCGGCGACGTATTTTCTTCCAAGCCGGACAAAGCCTTCCAAAAATTTGGGATGATCGAGAAAACGATTGACAAACCGTAACTCGGGCATCACCTGCCACTTTGTGAATAAACGCATGACCTCTTCGTAGATGGAGCCGGTCGTGGCCGAGGCATATTGCGGAAAAAATGGAACAATAATAATCTTTGAAAGCCCCAAATGCTGTAAATGCTTCATGCCTGCCTCAATACTCGGGCTTTGGTACCGCATGGCTAGTTTAACAACGTAGTCGTCACCTAGCTGCTCTTGCAGCATTTTCTCAACCGCAAAGCCGTACACTTTTAGCGGTGATCCCTCCTCGGTCCAGACTTCTTTATATATTTTGGCTGATTTTGGAGCCCGGAAGGGAGCAATAATCAGATTAACCAGCATCCAGCGGGGAATAAATGGAAAATCTACTACCCGGCCGTCCATTAGAAACTCACGTAAGTACTTACGTACGTCGGGAGTACTCGGGCTATCGGGTGTGCCAAGATTAACAATCAACACCCCGGTTTTTCCGATTGATGTAGGAGTAGATACCCGGGTTGCTGTTAGTGATTCGGTACTCATTATATTAATTGAATTTATGTAAAGTTTGACTGTTGTGATGGCTTACAGCGTGGGTTTTTCGAAAGACTCAAATACTGATTTGGGTAGTTTACTGAAAACTTGAATATCAGTTAGTTGACGCTGTCCTCGGTCACCGGAGAGAAGTACCTTTCCGTATTCCTTATAAGTCTTCCAGGGTAGTACAAAGCCTGCTTTTTCGTTGTCGGTTTTGGCATAATAAGCCCATTGACTTACCAAGTGCGTTTCGGGGCTGATCCAGACGTAGTATTTGTTTTGGGGGGTATCTCCCACGCTGTCAAACGTAAGCTGAATTTTTTCAGCTGCCGAACCGTCCTCGGTTTTTTCAGAACCTATGTATTTCAGCGTTACGCCAGAATCTTTCAGTTTGTAAGGCATTACGAGCCAATACGAATCGTTGATCCAAGCGCTAATTCCTTGTTTTACATACATGGCTACGGAGTCGGGCTGAGTAAGTTCTTGTCCGTTTTTCATCACGCGGCCGGTGTTCGAATTTACATTAAGTAGCACCGTCTGATCAGCTTTCAAATAATCGATCCGTACATCACCGGTCCATTTGTCCCAAGTCAGCCGACGATTCCCAAAAAAATTCCAGGTAATGAAACGTGTTTTGTCCCAGTTTTTACGTCCGCCCATGGCTTCCATCGCTTCGTCTGCGAGCGCGATAGCTTTGGCGTCAGAGGCTGTTGCCTTAAAGCCTTCGGCGGGAGGATTAACTGATTTTTGAGCAGAGGCAGGGGCTACAAAGCCACACAGAATAACGACTACGCAAGAAAAGAAAAGTTGCTTCATTGGTAAGGTAGTTTTTGATAGTGAACGGGTTAAAAAAGGAACGCACGACTTTATAACAAACGAAACGATCATTTTGTGTAAAAGCGGTGCAGAAATTCGGAAAAAGAGTCTGAAAAGTACTCACAAAAGTGGGGTGGAGGGTCAAATACCTACCAAACGCCAAACGCCGGAAATAAAGAAAAGAAGAAGCCCAACCGGCGTAAGTACCTTCCAGCCCAGGTACATAAGCTGATCGACTCGCAGGCGAGGCAAGGTCCATCGTACCCACATTTGGATCAGTACAGCCAGGAGTGCTTTGGTAAGTAACCAGAAAGCTCCCGATAAGTATCCGAAGATAGTGCCGGGCTCGCCGCTGGTCCAGTCAGCCAGCCGTAAGGGACCGATATTGGGGAAAGGAGTGTTCCAACTACCCAGAAATAGAATTGCTCCGAGGAGTGATACCAGGAGCATCATGCCGTATTCGGATAGCATCAATAAGGCATAGCGCATACCCGAATACTCCGTGTGGAAACCACCCACCAGCTCCGACTCACCCTCGGGGAGGTCGAAGGGAGCCCGGTTGCACTCGGCCAGAGAGGCAATGAAAAAGACAACATAAGCAATGAGCAAAAAGGGATTTCGGACGATATTCCAGCTCAGAAAACCACCAAGCTGAGTGACCTCTATATGTAATCCTTTAAGCCCAAATAGATAGATGGGGTCAGGCGAATAGATACCCTGTTGAAAACTTATTGCCTGTAAGTCGAGGGTTTGGGTTAGCATCACTACGCACAAAATCGACAGCCCTAATGGTACTTCGTAGGAAACGATCTGCGCTACGGAGCGCATAGCGCCAAAGAGGGAGTATTTATTATTAGAGCCCCAACCGGCCATTAAAATACCGATTACGTCCACCGATACAATGGTGAGGAGATAAAAAACGCCGACCGCCGCTCCTGAACCACTAAGCCCGGGAGCTAGGGGTAGTACGGCATACGCCGCAAAAATGGATGCAAAAATAATGAAAGGTGCTACCAAAAAGAGCCATTTGTCTGCTGCTTTGGGAACGATATCTTCCTTTTGTAAAAGTTTGAGCAGGTCGGCAATCAACTGCAATAATCCCCATTTCCCTACCTCCATAGGTCCCATACGGTCCTGGATAAAAGCGGATATCTTTCGTTCAAGGTATACGCCCACTACCACAAAACCGGGTATCATCAGCAGGAATATTATCAGGGTTGCGTACATAGGTGTTCGGTGGACGATGTAATAAGGGGATTATTAGTTTAAAGGTCAAGGGTTAATTGGTCAAAGTGAGTTTAGCTCCTGATGGCCGATTTATCTCCACTAGGTTAAGGGTGAAAGATTAATGGGTCAAAGAATGTATTTAATTTCCTTTGTCCGATTAACCTTTCATAATTTACCCCTTGCCCGTCTCAAATGGGATTAAAACTCCGCGCTCTTTGGGAAGCGGGGGAATGGAATTACATCTCTGATATTTCCCATGCCGGTAACAAACAGTACCAGGCGCTCAAACCCGAGACCGAATCCGGCGTGAGGGGCCGTTCCAAACTGACGGGTTTCGAGGTACCACCAGATACTTTCGGGCTCGATACCTACCTCCTTCACCCTTTCGAGTAGCTTCTCGTAGTTCTCTTCCCGTTGACTGCCACCGATAATTTCACCAATACCCGGAAATAGCACGTCCATAGCCCGAACTGTTTTTCCGTCGTCGTCAAGCTTCATGTAGAAAGCTTTGATCTCACGGGGATAGTTGGTCAGGATCACGGGTTTTTTGAAGTGCTTCTCCACCAGATAGCGCTCATGTTCGCTTTGCAGATCAACACCCCATTCTACGTGGTACTGAAATTTCTTTTCCTTGTGGGGCTTTGACCGCACCAGAATATCAATGGCTTCGGTATAGGTAAGCCGCTCGAAGGGATTATCAACTACAAACCGGAGTTTTTCCGCTAGCGGCATAGAACGTTCATTCTGGGGTTTACTTTTTTCTTCCTCGGCTTGCCGCTTTTCCAAAAAGGCTAAGTCGTCGGCGCAGTTTTCCAGCGCGTAGTTAATTACATACTTTACGAAGTCCTCGGCAAGGTCCATGTTGTCTTTCAGCTCGAAGAACGCCATCTCGGGCTCAATCATCCAGAACTCAGCGAGGTGGCGGGTGGTGTTGGAGTTCTCTGCCCGGAACGTAGGACCAAACGTATAGATCTTGGAAAGCGCCATGGCACCTAACTCTCCTTCCAACTGCCCGGATACGGTAAGGTTTGTCTCCCGACCAAAGAAATCTTCCTTGTAGTCAATTTTACCTTCCTCGTTACGAGGAGGATTATCCATATTTAAGGTCGTAACCCTGAACATCTCCCCGGCTCCCTCGGCGTCGGAGGCCGTCACGATTGGCGTATGCAGGTAGAAGAATCCGTTGTCGTTGTAGTACTTGTGTACCGCAAAAGCCAGCGTATGCCGAATCCGGAGAATAGCTCCGAACGTATTGGTCCGGGGGCGCAAGTGGGCTATCTCCCGCAAAAATTCGAGGGAGTGCTTCTTGGGTTGTAGCGGGTACTTGTCCGGATCGGCAGTACCATAAATTTCAACGTCGTCGACTTTTACCTCAACCGACTGGCCCGACCCCATGGATTCCACGAGTGTACCGGTAACTTTTAGGCAAGAACCCGTCGTAATAAGACCAAGAGTGGCCTCGGAAAACTGTCCCGGCTCGGCTACGGCCTGTATATTATGAATGGTAGAACCATCATTGAGCGCAATGAAGATTGCATTTTTGCTTTCACGCTTGGTACGAACCCAGGCTTTGATTTCTACCGGTTGACCGATTTCGGTACTTTTTAATAACTGTTTGATCTGTACGGGACCCATCATCGTTAATTTCTATATTTCAAATAGGATACTATTATTCTAACAAACTTTTCTGCTCTTCGGAATTACTGTAAAGCTTAATTTCTGGGGTGTTAAGCATGCCGTAAAATTAAGAATAACCCGTCGAAAACCTACGTAATCATAAGTATTAGTACGCAGTCATTACAATGATAGCAGGATTCAGTATGGCTTCTTGTATATTTTCTTTCGGTTGTAACTTGCTGATTTTGAGAAAATAATTCTATGCGGAGGAATAATTTATTATTTTTTTGTGCAGACAAATTCATTAAACAATAAATTGGCATGGCTTTTGGTAGCATATGGTCACAGTAAACCATAAAAAGAGGGAAACGATCGATTAACTAAAAATTGCTAAGTACTAAGGCAGAATTAGTTTGTATTATTAATTTAGTCAAATCAATGGCTAATATTCTCTATATCAAATATTTATAAAAATATAACAGCTACAAGCTAATAGCTATCAGCTACTTACATGACTAACCGCTACTAAATCATGCAAAAGCTAATCATTACCCAGGGGCTGTTACAGAAGCTTTCGCCTCAGCAAATACAGTTTATAAAGCTTCTGCAGATTCCTACGGCCGAATTGGATACTCGGATTAAGGAAGAAATTGAGATTAATCCGGCATTGGAGGAAGGTCAAGAAGAGTTGCCGACCAATGAATTTGAAGACGATTTGTCAGACGAGAGTGATTATGATGATCGACGCAACGATGATCTTGATATCGATAGCTACCTGAACCATGACGAGGTGAATGGTTATAAGATGTATGGAGACGGTTCTTTCGGAAACGAAGAAGACCGGGACTATCCCATTGCCACTCGTCTAACCTTGCATGATAGTCTGTATCAGCAATTTGGTTTCTTATCTCTCTCCGAAAAAGATAAGTTTCTGGGCTTGAACTTATTAGGCAGTATCGAGAATGATGGTTATTTGCGCCGTCCGCTGAAATCTATTGCCAACGACTTGATTTTTACGCAAGGCGTATATACCAGTGAGGAGGAGTTGGAATATGTATTGAAGAAAATTCAATCTCTCGAACCAGCTGGCATCGGAGCCCGTGATTTGCAGGAGTGCCTGCTCCTTCAGCTACGCCGGAAACACAGATCAGATGTCGCCGTTGAACCCGCCATCGAAGTGATTGAGAACTACTTCGAGGAGTTTTCTAAAAAGCATTATGAGAAAATTCAGAGGCGGTTGGGGTTGACGCAAAGCGAAGCATTTAATGTACTTACTCTCATTACTCGTCTGAACCCTAAGCCGGGATCAGTGGAGGGAGACGACGACCGTTCGCACTACCTGACGCCGGATTTCATACTTACCAATCACACTGGTCAGCTGGACGTAAGCCTTAATTCTCGCAATGCTCCCGAATTACGGGTAAGCCGTACCTTTGCGGATATGCTTGATACCTATAATAAAAGCGATAAATCCAACAAAAATATACGCGAAACGGTCTCTTTTGTGAAGCAAAAGTTAGACTCTGCCAAGTGGTTTATTGATGCCATCAAGCAGCGTCAGGCTACGCTCATGCGAACCATGACGGCCATACTGAACTATCAATACGATTTCTTTCAGGATGGAGATGAGACGAAGCTTCGCCCGATGATTTTGAAAGATATAGCCACGGTTATTGATATGGACGTTTCGACGGTTTCACGGGTAGCTAGTAGCAAATGCGTGCAGACCGAGTTTGGACTGTATCCTTTAAAGTACTTTTTCTCAGAGGGGATTGCTACTGACTCCGGAGAGGATGCGAGTAGCCGGGAAGTGAAGAATATTCTACGCGAACTCATTGAAACAGAGCCCAAGCGTAAACCCTTCTCAGACGATAAGCTGGAAAAGCTTTTGAACGAAAAAGGGTACAATATTGCCCGTAGAACAGTAGCGAAGTATCGCGAACAGCTGAATATCCCCGTAGCGCGTTTGCGGAAACAAATTTAATTTCATTTGAGTAGAAAAAGGAAAGTGCGTTGGTCGTGACCCTTTTCGGGTTAATTTTGTTGATTACCATATCACAAAACCTAACCAGAGCCCTTGAATACCCGTATTGCCCTTGTTTTGTCCGTAGTGCTGCATCCCTTATTGATGCCCACCTATTTATTCGGTGTTCTATTTATTCTTGCTCCCGATCTGGTGGGAGTAAGCACACTAGGGTCTTCTGCTCAATGGAGTTTACTGCTACTATTGTTTTTGAATACCTTCCTGGCTCCGGCCCTGCTGATTTATTACTTCTATCGGTTGGGGTTAATCAAAAGCCTACATCTTGAAAATCTGCGTGACCGAAGATTACCTTACCTGGGCACAATAATCATTTACACACTAAGCACGTATTTATTCGGCTGGCGGTTCGAACCCATCAGTGAACTAGTTCCGCAAATTGCTGTGGTACTAGGCAGCGTTACTGCGTCAATTGCGGTGATTGCGGTGATAAGCATATGGTGGCAGATAAGTGCTCATACTACCGGAGTAGGGGGCTTCTTAGGGGCCTTTGGTGGGCTGTTCCTTCGCTATAACGATACTACGCTTTTTTATCCATTTATGCTGGGTATTTTGATAACGGGGCTGATCATGAGTGCGCGTCTTCGTCTGAACGCACACACGCCAGGGCAGGTAAGTGCCGGACTGGGAGTAGGATTGGTCATTAGTATAGCCGCGGTATTTTTGTACTTTTAAGTACCGGGAGTATACCGTCAGGTAGCTTCTGAATAAAAAACCTTTCTTCATCAGCAAAATTTACATCATGTACGAAAACCTACTCTACGAAATAACCGACGGCGTGGCTCATATTACGCTCAATCGTCCGCAGGTTTATAATGCCCTGAGTCCTGATTTGATCAAGGAAATTACCCTTGCGGTAGAATCTGCCGCATCAGATGCTTCGGTACGGGTTGTATTGCTCACCGGGGCGGGGGATAAAGCATTTTGCTCGGGAGCCGATCTGAAAGTGGGGATGGGCGAGGCCGCCAGCCTGGGTGATGCCCTTCGGAAACGCTATAACCCCATGATTCTGGCCATCCGGACGATACCCAAGCCAGTAGTATGCCGTTTGAACGGAGTAGCCGCCGGGGCGGGCTGCTCATTGGCGTTAGCCTGTGACGTGATTATAGGAGCCGAGGAGGCCTATTTAAGCCAGATATTTGTTAGTATCGGACTAATGCCCGATGCGGGCTCTACGTTCTTTCTTCCTCGACTGGTGGGTACGGCCAAAGCCTTCGAACTAGCTTCCACCGGAAGGAAAGTATTTGGCGCAGAAGCGGCTCAGATTGGCCTGATACAACGTGCAGTGCCAGCGGCCGAGCTAGATGAGGCCGTGGCAGAAGTACTTGCCTACTATCGTGAGGCTCCTACCAAAGCGATTGGCGCCATGAAACAGGTACTAAATCAATCGATGCAGTCAGATTTGGAAACGATGCTCGAACATGAGGCCGTAGAACAAGATAAATTGGGAGAAACGCGCGATGCCGGCGAAGGAATCATGGCTTTTCTTCAAAAGAGAAAGCCTGATTATCAGGGTCTATAATTTTTATCTTCAATTTTCTACTAAAATTAGCGCAAATGATTTGGTAAAAACAATCACACCACCTATTTTTGCGTTCCAATTCAACGGAAACGGTTTCGTAGCTCAATTGGATAGAGCACCTGACTACGGATCAGGAGGTTTGGGGTTCGAGTCCCTTCGAGACCACAACAAACATAAATAACCCTTTAACTATCAGTTAGTTAAAGGGTTTCGTTTTTTATTTGGGGCAGTTTGGGGGACACCTTTAGAAAAATGCTGACTACTTGGTTTGTTTCATCGGTACGCCATCGGGGTACACCTGAATCAATAGTTCGCGCTGCTGCTGTGTCGGCCTGAATACTTCTCTGAACTCAAAAAGAACAGTCTGATTCTTACTGTTGAATACCCGCCTCTTTAAATTGTTGCGGGGGTTGCTGTCAATATTTCTACATCTTTTCTTTTCGCAAAATACCGCGCTGCTCCGCCTGTGACCGATAAGAAGTTCCACAAACTTTACATCGTCGTTCCTGATCTTGATTTGAGGCATTAACCGCCCTGTCTACATTGGTCTGTCTTACTAGTATACTTGAAGTAGTAAAACGTACTAAGTTTTGTTTCTTGTGGGCGGGTAAAACGTTCGAACTTTTCAGTAGTGAATTAACCTTTCCAGTAATCTGTTCACCTACTGTTTCACGGGTACGGCCTCCGTACTTTCTGATGATCTGCTCAAATTGTTTCCGGTAGTAATTGCGCTGCTGCCGGTTGGGTAGGTCGCGCCAAAAGTGGGGGTTCATACCCTTTTCATAAATACGACGTTCAGGGGCTGTCATTTGCTCTGTGTCCAACTTTTCGCCTACCATTAACCCTTCGTGTCGCGGAGGATAACCCCTAAAACGGCTAATTTCTGACTATCCAACAAATCCGCCATCGTCCGAACCTCCACGTTCTTAAAATATGCCATCGCCATTACTTTGACCTCAAATCGTAGGGTATTAGTATCAAGGTGGTACTGTTGTTTTTTGTCGTACACTTTCACTATAAAATTTTGGTGCTGCCATTGTTTAAGGTATCCACGACCGCCAAACGAGCGAACGTCGGGCAATCTGAATCGATAATTCAAGATGTTATCCAAGAACCTGAACGGGGGGGTATGTATCGCAATGTTCACCCCGAACTCAATATTATGGATTGTCACCTTTTCGGGTGGGGTACGAAGTAGGGCGGATACTTCCTCAACTGTTTCTTGCAGACGATCAAACGTAAAGTCGTCGTGGTTATGCTCTCCGCCATTGGCATACTTATGCAAACTTCCTGTTACCTCTACCATGCCTGACCCATTAATAACTATTTTCAAATTTCTGATTGTAGCTATTCTTCGTCCGGAGTGATCCTCCCCCGTTTCGGTATTTATCTTGTCTGCCGTGAATTCAAGTCGGGTATCTTTCCGAAGTTGTTCTGATAGTCCCCGTGTATTTATCCATATCTTTACAAAGATAATCATAGCGGTGATTTTTGCCGTTGTGTGAGAATCGAACATTTGAATAAAAAGGGGACGGGCGTTTTGCCTATCCCCTTTTTTGTTCTGATTCTATACCATAGCTGTTGATTGGGTTTTGTGTAAGTGGGTCAGGAATTGCGAATAGAACCCGCTGACGTGCGAAGGATATACCCGTAGTCTACGGAAATAGTATACTGTTAAACGGGTATCATGGCTCCAGAAACGAAAACATACCTCTGACTTATCGCAGTCGTTCCCGTGGAGGTACCCACTAAAAGGCGTATTTCGTAATCCCGTAAAGAATAGGCGGGTTTTGTTCCGGATTCGACCGGTGATAATATACCCGTTCGAGTAGCGTCGCGTGACCTCATCCCTCGCCTCCTCTGTCCAGAGTTCAGCGGGTAAGGTGTCAAAGGGCACACCGGTAGAAAGTTTTTCGTACTTCCCGGTCTCCTCATTGAGCTGGTACTCTTCCCGGAAATAGTCCGTGGTTTTCCCGTTGTGTAGAAATGAACATTTAGTTGCCATCGGTTCAGCGGTTAAGAGTGGTTCTTACTTTGCTGAGTGCTGCCTCCACATCTTCCAGTTTGTAGAGTACCCGGTTCCCGAATCGGTGGGCGGTAATATCCCCCCTACGGGTACGATCCCAGAGGGTCTTGAGTGTTAGACGGGCGGCGGTCTCCTTGCGGCTCAAATAGCGGGGTTCCGTGGGTAGGGTAGGGTAAGGCACAAAGGCGGTAATTGCCTCGGATACTGCCAAACGGATGAGTTCTGTTAGCTCATCGGGCGTAAACTGTGTTGAAATAATACTTTGCATCTGTTTTTGATTTAGTAAGATGCAAAGTAAAAGGCGGGAAGGGGGTCGGGAAGGGCGCGGGAATTCCCGAATTTCTAAAATTTAATTCAATTTAAACGAATCGAGTTCAGACTGTACCTTTTGAGCTAAATCAGTATTACCATTGCTGTTAAAGTATTTCTGCACTATGATTAAATCCGCTCGGTATGCCTCTACCTGATTCGATGATATCGGCCTACTATTTAAAATCCGATCAATTCTCTGGAATGCCTTGTTGAATGCATCCTTGCCAATTCCGTATTTTTGGGCTAGTTCTCTATGTCGTATGGATTTGTCAAAAGGGGGAAATTCTGGTACTTGTCTTAATTTTCCTTCTGTAAAATATTCAATCAGCACATATTGGGCGGCGAAGAGGTTTTGTTTATTTGTTTTTATTTTCGACTTACTTGGAGTAGGGTTGAATAGCTGTAAATTCTCCTGATACTCGCGTTTTTTTTCAACTATCCATTCCCCAATAAACCTACGAAGTTTAAGTAACGGAATATCGGCAGACTCAATTCGAGTTCCATTGACTTCATAAACTATTTCCGTCTTAATAAATACAAGAAAAACAATCCCTAACAATTCTGATGCTGTTAATTCATATTCCCTATGTTCAAAATATAGTGCATCTAACACCCTACGAACCCTATTTTTGGCGTCTTGTTCATTTAAATAAAATCCTACCCCTTGCAGAAGATACCCTGTCCAAATCCCTACAATTCCGTTAAAGATTTGATCAAGGCCATTAGCCTTAATTACGTCTTTTTCCATCGAACATTTGATTTTTGATGTTAAGTTTTATTTTTGAAAAAATGAAATGAAACGAAATGGTTTCCCCCCTCTTTCCCCCGCACAAGTGTAGCAAGTGGTATAATTACAAACTGTTGTATTACAGAAATTTGCCGAATATTATATTGCATTATGTTTCAGTTTTTCAACTATTGAGCCACACGCAGCGGTTTGACCTTACCTTGTGTATTCTCCCGCCAAAGTTCCCGTAGCCTGTTTGCTGTTTCGCGCGGTGTTACCTTGATGTACTTCATAAAGGACGTTTCGGTACGGTGGCCGGTGATCTTCATAATTGACGTTGGGGGAAAACCCGCCAAATACTGATTGGTGGCGAAACTCCTCCGCGCGGTATGGGTTCTAATGCAAGTTGTACTTTGGGTGATTCACGGTCTGTTTTATGCCGCCTTTCGTGATGGTTTCCGACACGATAGAATCAAACCCCGCCTGTTTCCCAATTCTTTGAGATAGTCGTTCATCCGCTGATTACTGATAGGTTTGGGTAGGCTGTTGGGCGTGATACCCTTGTAGCGGCTCATAATTGCCTCAACTTGCGGGTGTATCGGTATCACCACGATTTCGCCCGTCTTTTGGGTTTCCATTTCGATAAATTCCCCGTCCATGTCCGCCGGGCTGATCCGGGTAAAGTCGGAAAATCGTAGGCCCGTCCAACATCCGACTAAAAACAGGTCGCGCACTTTTTCCAGTCGTGTCTGCTGGCTAAGGTCAAGTTCAAAAAGGGCGTTAATTTCGCCCTCATTCAAATATATTGAATCCGACTGCTCAGATACTGCCTTGAATCGTTTGGGGCTGAAATTGGGCATTAAACCGCGCTCCTGGGCCTCAATGAAAAACGTTTTCAACTTGCGGATGTGTTTCCCTATCGTATTGGTCGCAAAGTTCTGTTTTACGAGATACTGCTGAAACTGCGAATAGAAGTGGTGATCTATCTGGGCAAAACTGAATTCTCTTTTCTTGTAGTGGGTAGCCCTGAATTCTTTCAATACCCGCGCGGTCTGTTTGTACACCCGTAGCGTTCCCTTTGTCATCGGTCTACCGGTCTTTTCAATAATCCGGGTTTCACAGTCTTGCAAGTAGTCCTCAATGTACCCGAACAAATCAAGGGGTTTGGCGACTACTTTGGGGGTTCGGTCTAGCTGCTCATCCAATAGGGCGCGGTAGGTGTCCACGTTGGGCGGCTGCTGGTCATGGTCGTTCATGTACTTGCGTAGCACGTCCTCCGCCATGGTAGCAATGTTTTTCAGGCGGGTATTGAATTCCGGGAAGGTGGGAAACTTCTTGGTGAGTTTGGCGCGCTGGGTGGTGGTGTCCCAAAATTGGGGCGGCATGGTTTCACCGGTGGGGTACTTGGTCAGGCGTACACCGTAGTAGCTGACAAATATGAAGAATAGGGGTAGGTGTTGCGGCCTCCTTGTCACGGAGGTAAAAGTTAATCTTTGCCATGTATGTATTTTTAAGAATCGAACATACCAAAGATACAACCTTTCCTAGTTGGGGGACAGTTTGGGGGACACTTTTTTTAAATCTTATTGTATTATTCTGTACTAATCTGAATATATGATATATTGTAAGTAGTCGGACGTAAATATAGATATAATTTTTACCTTGCATCCATGCAAGGAAAGAAACGATACATCAGCCTGAGTGACGATCAGCGTGCGGCACTCGTACTAGGCCACAAGACGGGCAAGAAGGCCACCTTCCGCCTGCGCTGCCAGATGATCATCTTCAGCGACCAGGGGGGCAAGATCGACCAGATCGCCGACATTTTGCGCTGCAATCGTCAGAGCGTGGTCAAGTGGTTCAACCGATACGAGAGCCTGGGCATCGACGGGCTGCACACGGCCGATGGGCCGGGCCGTCCCGCAGTGGTGCGCACCGACAACCGCAAGGAGGTCGACCTGATCGAGCGCATCGTCGAGGAGCACCCCCAGAAGCTCGACGTGGCGTGCGAGCGCATTGAGCGGGAGCTGGGCAAGAAGATGTCACAGCGGACGCTGCGCAGGTTCTTAAAAAAAATGGCTGGCGCTGGAAGCGCTTCCGCCGCCGCCTGCCCAAGCGTCCCTCAGAGCAGGAGCTGAGGGACGCCACCCAGGCGCTGGGCCTGCTTCTGTGCCTGGCCCTTATGGGCCGTATCGACCTGCGCTACGCCGACCAGACGGGCTTCAACCTGCTGCCCAACGTGCCCTACGGCTGCATACGCGTCGGCCAGCAGCGGGGCATCAGCAGCCAGAAGAGCGGCACGCTCAACATCTTCGGGCTGCTCAACCTGCGCGGAGACCTGACCAGCTACCAGACTGCGGGCTACGTCAACTCGCAGACGGTCATCGGCTGGCTCGATGACTTCGCGGCGGGCGTAAAGCAGCCGACGGTGATCGTGCTCGACAACGCGCCCTGGCACCGCTCGAAGCTCGTCGAGGACAAGATGGCCGAGTGGCAGGCCAGGGGCGCGTACCTTTTTTCCCTGCCCACCTACTGCCCACACCTCAATCTGATTGAGACCTTGTGGAGGAAGATGAAACATGAGTGGTTGCGCCCGAAGGATTTTGAAAACAAGGAGGCGCTTCACATGAGGATAAATCATATTCTTGAAAAATACGGAGGGTCGGAGTTTTCCATCAACTGCTCAATTAAATAAATGTATGTTTAAATATGGCCAACTACTTAACTATTTGATTAACAATATATTTATGATTAATTCTAGTTCAATGAATTGTATAGGTTCGAGTTCCTTCGAGACCACAAAACGGCCAATTTATCATAATTTGGCCGTTTTTTTATGCCTTGATGTCTCAATTAAGCTTTCCATGATCCTACTTCCTTCGATAATTTTTTTTCGTATGTTTGGAAACTAAGCCTTAATCCCTCAACTGTAATCTAATCAGGGAACCTCATCGCAGGATTCTCCACAGAGAAAGACGGGGAGGGTTTCTATCCACAGCACTACTATCTCACCGCCCAGCCTCTCGTACCTGATATTTCCACTCTCACCGCCAAGTGCTTTCACGGCTTCTCAGTGTAATTCTCCAACGGAAAGTTAAATTGTTTTAACTTGTGCTTTATTAAGTAAGTAAAACGCTACTATTCTGGGTTGAAATCAATGACTTTATACGTAGGTTATTTTTTTGAAGGTACGTATCAGCTCGAAAAAGAGCTGACGGGCGAGTCCGGAAGTACCCCTGTCCGGTGGTTGGTAGATGATTTTACCGGAAATCAAAAAGAACGGGCCGTCATTGAAATGTATCCTTATCGGTTTGACGATAAACTTGCTTGGAAAGGCGAGATCAAGGGCTTAAAAAAGATAGGTCAGTCGGCTACGGTGGGCTATCGATACTTTGTGTGGGAGGTGGAGGGAGAATCCATTGCGCCCGTGGTGGTAGATGAGGTAGATGATGAGACCAAAAGAGACTATATCCGGCTGATTGATTCGTTATCCATTCTTCCGAATGAAGTGATTCTCACACTTGATTCTCCGGAATACTGGCGAAGTGCAGCGGGTGAAGTACTCATTTTTTACAGGAAGCAAGCGACTCAACACGCTGATTTTGAAGCTCAAAAAAGAATAAAAGAGTTTTGGAAAGAGATACTTGGGGCTGCTTCGCTTCCCACTAATACTACACCCGAGGTTGTGCTTCCGGAATTTACTCCCCCAAGAACTCCCCCAGAAAAACCAATACCTGTATCGGTGGCTACAAGGGTCAATGCCGTAAGAGTTGCTCTGATTGGAATTGGTATTATCCTGGCGGTAGTTGCCTATTTCTTGAAACCACCTTATTCCGAGGACGATAGTAAGGCCCGAAACGTTTCTATGGCAGTCTTTACGAAAGCCATTGAAAATGGCACGATACATGCACAAAAAGGCGAATATAATCAGGCTATTGAGTACTTTACCGCTGCGGTAAATACACCTGAATCAGATGTTTCAAAAGCACGAATGGACAGCCTCAGTAAGGTCTATAAAGCTATGGCAATTGCAGAATGCAAGAGGTACCAAACTACCCAAAGTCCGGAGCTATATTTTATTCCCGATCAATACTATCACTATGCCTACCTTCTCGATGGCACCACATCCCGAAAAAGATGCGAATAAGAATTTTACTTACGTTTTTACTAGTTACCCTCGGCGTAGTGAGTGGATGGGCGCAACTTTTCCCGGATCGTAACCTCTATGATATCTGGATTTCGGCCGAAAAACAGCTCAATGCCGGGCGGTTTACTAATGCAATTATGCTGTACGAGGGGCGCCAAGGAATCCCCGAATTTCAAAACAGACTCAAAACAGCCCAAAGTTTACAGGCGCTTTTTCAGGTTGCGGAGCGTCTCTACCGCGCCAAAAAATACGCGGAGGCTTTGGAGGAATTCAGTAAATACCGAGCGATTGAAAAGAATATTCAGATAGCAATTTTCGATAGTAGGATTCAATCCTGCCTGCAACAGGTAGAAAAAACCCTCATTAAAAAACTTAATGAAAATATCAGGATCATTGCCGGTTTTGAGTGGGCATACACGGGAGAGCAGCAACTTTCGGTGCTGGACACGGCGTCGGCGCAAAAAAGCTTTTCAAAAGCCCGCAGGCTGGGCGGCAACCTGAACGCTACTCTACGTGAACAGTATCAGGCAGGGCTACGTGCCACCGAGTCGCTACAAGCTTGGGGGGAAAGCTATCGTCAGGCTCTTCTGGATAACGAGGAAGACAAAATTTTAGCGGAGCTAAAAGCGTACCGATCAGCTTCAAAGTACATTATCAGCGACTTAGAAAATGAGATAAAAACAAAGGGGGAGGCTAAGCTATTTGCGCAGAATAGCAATCCTTTGGTAGTCATGGCCCGATACGCCGATGATTGCCGTACGAGTGAGTTGCTTTACTACGCGAAGCAAAAACGTCAGGTAATTACTAATGCTGACCTTATAATTGACCGGATTAGCGAATACCGACAGATCGAAGCGGATATAGAGCTGCTCAATAAAGATGCGGGGAACCGGGTTTTTCTGGAAAGCGCATACCGTAGCTTGATGGATAAAGGGAGTCAGATACCGCAGGTTGGGCTGGCGGTGCAATTATGCGCCAAAAAGAGTTACGGTGGCTATCTTGTAAATTTGGCTATTATAAACGAGAAGGCCGGCGATGAAAATAATGTAAGAACGAACTACGAGGAAGCCATGCGGTACTCGGTAGAAGCCCGGCAACTTGGGTTACCCGCCTACGACTCCACGTTGAATGCGCTCGAAGGGAGGGTAGCGGTAAAACTAGGTTGTGAAGGTATTCGCCGGGATTTTGAGCGATCCGTGTTGCGTATCAATCGGGAATTATCGAATTGTCGGGTAATGCAGGCCAAGCGCCTGTGGGACGAAGCGGTGGCTAAGCTGAAAGGGTGCGACCTTAACGATGCCGGATTTTTGGATCAATACGCCTCTCTACACCAATCTCTTACCCTCTTGTATGCAGCGGATAGTACCTACGCATGGCTGGCCTCACGGGCGAGTAGGGCTAATGATAGTAGAGAGTGTGGTGAGGCCCGGCGGCTTTATCAACAAATGGGTACACTCGACGTGTGTAATACTGCGTATCGCGATAGCGCTTATGCCGATAATGTGCTCCGGGTGACCGAATGTGAAAGAAATAGTTGCTACGCAGTGGCCTACACCAAGGCCAACCAAAACATGGACAAGAAAGAGTGGAAGCAAGCCTACGACTACTATAAAGCGGCTTCTACCTGCGCTACTCCTCCCCAGAAAGAGCGGATAGCTCAACTTTTAGTTAGTATTGAGTGTGAGGCGTATCCGGATATTTGCCGAAAGAGAGGGGTTTCTTTATCCGTCGAGCCAACCTTCCGGCTCAGTGCTAATAAACCCAAGTACACCGAAGACGGAACGTACAAAAACACTACCTACGGTTATTTGGCCTCGGGAGGGCTCCAATTATCGTTCCTTGCGTACGAAAGTCCACTGGATTTTGTGGTAGGGGCCGAGTATTTCCGTACGGAATACCAATCTGTACGAACCTCAGGTGGAGTAGAGTACGCTTCCGGGGAGTTTGATATTTCGGGTGCCACCGCTTTTGTTGCACTCAAATTGCACCGGACCAATACAGAACCCAGCAAAATACGTCCCTACCTGAAAGGGGGGATGGAAGTGCTACTACCCGTTGCCTATCAGTTTGTGGATTTTGACAATGTGCCACGTTCCACCATGAATAGTTCGCTTCTTAAAAAACAATCGCTCAATGCGATGGGGGGTATTGGTATAGAACTACAACGAAAAGGCTTCGGCTTTTTTGCCGAAGTAACGATGGCCTATAATTTTTCGGGAATTTATAACGCTAATGCCATTAGTGCCTCTGGTTCGCGGGGTGTGACGGAGTCGTATTTCAGGATGGCCGGGCTACGGGTTGGGGTGCGGTTTTGGTAGGTATTATTTTTCAAGGCTATTGACTTTTTCTTGAAGTTCGAGAATTAGTGCTTCCAGCTAGTCTATTTTCTTATTTTTTGGGTTAATTCATCGTTTTTCTTCGTTAGATCCAGAAGGTAGAGGGTTAATTCTTCAATTTTTTCCATTTGTTTGGCAAGCATACCAGTCACATTCATACCTTCCTGGCCTAGTTCCTTGGCTGAGGGAATGCCGGGCAGATGCTTGTGCTGTTAAAAAAATACTCTACTTCACTTAAAGGGCGGAGAACAAAGCCCTTCTCGAATACTCCATCGGCCTACTCGTTGGCAGAGGTAAGCTTAATGACTGGCCTCTCTATGCGTGAAGTAAGACCAGCTAGTAGCTGGCTTTGTTGTCCCAGTTGACTTTGCTGCTCCTGAACAGCCTTCACCAACGGTACCACAAACTCGGCGTAGCGAATACTGTATGGAGTATGCTCATTGACGGGAGCGGTTAACCCACTAAAATCATAGCCGACTGATTGAGCCGTTTGCTCGACCTCTTGGGCCAGAAAGCCCGTGTAGATAATGTGCTCCTGCTCTGTAATAGATTACTTTCTTAAATAAATTAGGACTTTCGCAAATCATGCGAATTTAATAGTTGGCCGGGTCAGTTGCGTGCGCAAATAATCACTTAGCAAACCATACTTCAATTGATAAACAGTTGTCTGACAGTCGTAAGCGATCTGCGTAAGC
>Ga0209702_10003192_pt1 | contig 26379 bp, 30 predicted proteins | sample FRY01_FD_187210 | JGI IMG/M metagenome (GOLD analysis project Ga0209702, IMG submission 187210) | Freshwater microbial communities from Lake Fryxell liftoff mats and glacier meltwater in Antarctica - FRY-01 (SPAdes) (version 2) | ecosystem: Environmental > Aquatic > Freshwater > Ice > Glacier... | reverse complement strand
CGGTGGCTGCTTCTGGTGCACCGAAGCGGTGTACGTGACGGTCAAAGGCATCACCGATGTCGAATCTGGCTACAGCAATGGCCAGGAAACCGCGCCCACCTACGAGCAGGTCTGTACCGGGCGCACCGGGTGCAACGAGGTGGTCAAGCTCGCCTACGATCCAGCCAAAATCAGCACGCGCGAGATCCTGGAAATTTTCTTCGTGATCCACGATCCGACAACGCTCAATCGCCAGGGCAACGACGTGGGCACGCAGTACCGCAGTGGCATTTATTTCAGCAACGACGAGCAACGCAGCGTCGCGCAAACCTTGATCGACGAGCTCACAGCCGACAACGCATTTGGCTCGCCCATCGTTACCGAGTTGGTACCGGTGACGAACTACTTTGTGGCCGAGGAATACCACCAGGACTTCTTCGAGCGCAACCCGCACCAGGGCTATTGCATGGCGGTGGCGGCGCCCAAGGTGGCGAAGTTTCGCAAGACATTTGTGCGCTTGATGAAGTAGAACCCTACCTGCTCTGCGTCATCGAGCGGGTCACTGCCTGCGGAGGAAACCTCCCCGCTTTGGTTCACCCGGGCATCGTTCGGCTGGACCCACACGCATGTCAGCCTGACTTGCGCGAAGCCCGGTAGGTTTGCAAACGGGGCAAAAGAACAATCACCGCCAGCCCGGCCAGCACCAACAGTGCGGCCTGTAGCTTCCAGGGCGGCAGTGGCTCACCGAGCGCCAGCGCCGATGCGCTCATGCCGAACACCGGCACCAGCAACGCCATGGGCGCGACCAGCGCGGCTGGATGGCGCGAGAGCAGCCAGTTCCACACGCCGTAGCCAAACAGGGTATTTCCTAGCGCCTGCCAAAGGACCGTCGCCCACACCGCAAGGCTGGTTTGCTGCACCACACCCAACATCATCGACGGCGAGCCTTCCAGCCACCAGGACAGAGCAAACAGCGGCGGCACGGCGAAGGCGCTGCTCCAGACCACAAAATGCAGCATGTTGACGCGCCCGACTGACTTCACCACGAGATTGGCGCAGGCCCAGAAGAAGCCGGCGACAAGCACGACCGCCACCCCTGTGGCGGTGACCGAAGCGTTGAGGTGGCTGGCGATCACAGCCAACCCACCCACGGCCAGCAGCAGGCCCAGCGCCTGATAAAGGCGCAGCGGCTCGCGCCAGATTAGCAACGACAGCCCGATGGTGAAAAACACCTGCATCTGAATAACCAGCGAGGCCATGCCGGGCGAAATACTGCTGCGCATGGCCAGGAACAGCAGCGCAAACTGGCCCACGCCCAGCAGCATGCCAAACGCGGCCATCCTGCTCCAGGGCACGGGTGGGCGCGGCATGAACAGCATCCACGGCAGGGCAGAAAAGGCAAACCGCAGGGTGGCGAGCAGGAACGGCGGCAGACCGTCCAGACTCCAGCGGATCACCACAAAATTGGTGCCCCAGACGAACACGACGGCCAGCCCGAGCAGCAGGTGGTTGAAAGGCAAAGCGTCTCCAGCGGACCAGACGGCCCAGGGCGCGCAGTGTACGGCCCGGTCTTGTGCGATCCACAGCGCGGCCGACGCTGGGGTGACTTAACGGGTTTGGTGGTCTTTTGATCGATGGTCGATCCGGGACGAATCATTCTGTTGCGTCGGGTGAGCCGGCCTTTCTGGTGGGCGGATGACATGGCAAGGTGTGAATGCTGTTTGGGGCGCCCTGCCTCTGGGCGTTTAGCGCAGCGGCTTCGGCTCAGCGCATTGAGAAGGATCTGAAGAAAGGCATTGAGCGGCACCGCGCCGTGATCCCCGCCTAAGGCGAAGCGGCCCAGTGTCTGGAGGCTGGAGAAGACCCCAAGGCCTGCCTGGCCAAGCTGCAGGCGGCCTGCAAAGGTCTGGCGGTTGCCAAGTGCTGTGGCATGAAGCCCATGCATTGAGCCTGCATAAAATCGCGCCATGTTTAATTTGGCTCGGTCTGGTGTTTTATGACGGCTCTCTACCGCCAGGTCAAGCGCGAACTCATCGCCGACATTCAATCGGGAAAATTCCAGTTGGGCAAGGCCTTGCCCAACGAATCCGAGTTGGCGCAGCGCTTCGAGGTGTCCATCGGCACGCTGCGGCGCGCGGTGGATGAGCTGGTGGTCGACCATGTGTTGCTTCGTCAGCAGGGCCGGGGTACCTTTGTGGGCCAGCTGGACAACGACCGCTTCATGTACCAGTTCTTCAAGATCGAAGGACGAGATGGCACCCGCGAGTTTCCTCGGATCCGAATGCTGGCGTTTGAGGCTGCGCGCGCCAGCGCAGATGAAGCCCAGGCACTCGGGCTGCGCGGCGCGGCGCGGGTTCTGCGCATTGAAAACCTGCTCTCGCTTCAAGGGCGACCGGTGGTGCACGACCGCATAACGCTGGACGGTGCGCTGTTTCCCCGCCTGACCCGGGAGCAGTTTGAACAGCGGCCCGGGACTATTTACGAGCTTTATCAACGCGCTTTTGGCGTCACCGTGGTGGGGGCCGACGAGCGTGCGCGCGCCGAGGCGGCAGACACCGCCAGCGCCGCGCTGCTGCAGCTGCCGGTGGGCTCACCGGTGCTGCGCGTGGTGCGCGTGGCGCGCACATTTGACCGGCAGCCGGCAGAGTGGCGCGTCTCCATCATCGATACCCGGGCTCACGAGTTCGTGAGCTCGGCCAGAGCACCAACATGAGCGAATCGCTGGTCGGACTGCACTGCTTTGCCGAGGCCCTGACGCTGCAGGCCAATGATCGCGTGTGCCAGGCCGGGCGCGGCGCAACGGTGCAGGAGAAGGCCGCTGGTGACTGGCTCAGTGCGCTTGATACCGAGTTGGAGCAACACATCCGACAGCGCATTGCCCTGGCCTACCCCGACCATGGCTTTCTGGACGAGGAGGGCGGTGCGGTTGGTGCGCAGGGGTGGGCGACCCGATCGATGGCAGCATCGATCTCCTGCGCGACCTGCCGCACCGCGCGGTGTCGCTGCCATTGGTACAGAGCGGTGAGCCGCTGGCGGGCTGTGTGTGGTGGCCCCGGTGCGCGGCGAGCCGTTCAACGCGGTGCGTGGTCTTGGGGCGCATTGCAACGGACAGCCCCTGCAAGTTGGGTCGATACAGCACCTGCTTGATGGGGTGGCCGTCACCGTGTCTCCCAAGCCGCACGCCGGCTTCTTGCCCACCTACGTGGAGCAGCTGGACCGCGTGCTGGGCGCGCTGGCAGGCGCGCGACGCAGCGGCAGCATGGCACTGGACCTGGCCTATCTGGCCGCAGGGCGGGTCGATTTGTTCTGGGAACGCGGCATGGGCGCCTGGGACGCGGCGGCTGGCGTGTTGCTGACCCGTGAGGCGGGTGGCGAGGTGCCCACACTCGACGGGCTGCCGCAGCCGCAGTCGGCGAAGATTGCAGCTGCCACGCCAAGACTGAGCGCCGTATGGCGCGATCTGCTTGCGCGCTGAGCGCGTTTTTCTTGGCTACTTTGGCACTGCAGCGGTGCTGCCACGCACCACCAGCTCGAATGGCAGCAGCGACTTTGCGGCGATCGTGTTGCCCGCGATTGCCGAGAGCACGCTGTTGGCTGTGATGCGGCCGAGATCCTGCGTTGGCAGGTGGATGGTGGTCAGGCCTGGGTTGATCGCCTCAGACAGCTCGTGGTTGTCGATGCCGCAGATCGAGAGCTGGCGCGGCACCCTCAGACCCATGCGCTGCGCTTCGAGCAAGGCGCCGGTGGCAAGCAGATCGTTGCCACAGAAAATCGCAGTGGGTGGATGGCGTGCCGCCATCAGCGCGCGCAATCCTGTTCGGCCACCGTCGAGGTTGAACACCTGCTCGGTCAACAGGTTCGGCAGCAGCTCGAGACCCGCCACTTTTAGGGCCTGACGCACGCCTTCGATCCGGCTGCGCGCGCGGTCGTTGTGAGAGGTGAGACCTGAGATCACGCCGATGCGCCGGTGACCAAGTGACAGCAGGTGCTCGGTGGCCATCTGGGCGGCAGCTTCGTTGTCAAAGCCGACGGAAGGCAGACGGGGGTCGCACGACCACGTAAGGAGGGTGGGCTTGTTCCAGGCGTGCAGTGCCTTCCACAGACCGGATGCGTGGTCGGTACCGACCAGCACCAGCGCGTCCACGCCACGCTGCTGCAGCACCCGCACCACCTCGAATTCGATCGCTGGGTCGTAATCGTGACTGGCCACCAGCAGCTGGTAGCCGGCGCGCGCCAGCGTGGTTTGCATGGCTTGCGTGCTGCGCGCAAAGATGGCGTGGTCCAGCGTGGGGATGACGCAGCCCACAGTGTGCGTCCGGCCGGAAGCCAGCGCTCGTGCAGCGGCGTCGGGCTGGTAATCGAGCTGGCGCACCGCAGCCATCACCTGCTCGCGCGTGCTGGCGCGCACCAACTCGGGCTTGCTGAGCACGCGCGAAACGGTGGCGGTGGATACGTCTGCGGCCTTCGCCACATCTTCCAGTGTCGTGCGCTTTTTCATCCCATTGAGCATGCCACAAGCGCGCGAAAACGCCTTTGAAACTGCAAGCCCTTGCAGGTCTATTCCTAGGTACTTTCCCTAAATTGCGGGCAACACAGGGTAGTTTCGGTTGACATGTGAAGTTGATCGCATCACATTAAATGCAAGCGCTTGCAATCTGCGGCGAGGCTCTGCCTGAGTGCTGAGTGCTGAGTGCCAGCGTATCGAAGCGCCTCTGTCTCGCATGCGCTGCCCACCCAACCATGAGGATTGCACTGTGACCACGTCAAGACCGCAGACTGTTGGCAATGTCGCCTTCGGGCTTTCGTTGTTCGCCTTTGCGATCTATTTCCTGAACGTTTTGTTCGGCGGACCGCTGGCACGCAAGCCCTGGATGGGTGATGTCAGCGAGATGCTGGTCCTGCTGGTTGCGGTCATTCTGTTCGTTGCTGGCACGCTGGCACGCGAGGCACAGGCAAAGGCGGCCAAAGCCGAGGCAGACAAGGGCAGCACCCAGGTCAGCAAAGGGGGTTGCGCACCACCCAAAAACTGAATGCTCTCACCGCTGCGCAAAAAAAGAGCCCGCACTGTTCAGGTGCCTGAACAAGTCAAAGCCGGCATCCACCCCGCCAATTCCACCACCCAAAAGGAGACAGCCATGAAAAATATATTCAACGTCGAGAAGAATTCTGACAAGACCCAGGCGGGCGCCGAGCGCCGCCAGTTTCTCCGGGTGGCCCAGGCCAGCGGCTTCACTGTTGCAGCGTTGGCCGCCGCTGGCGGTACCTTGTTTTCGCCCGCTGCGGTGGCGCAAAGCCGCAACGAAGAGTCAGACCGTGAGAAAGCGGCCAAACATGTGATGACGATCGCCTCCGCCTACCAGCTCGGCGCGTCGCGCAGCTACCCGATCATGCAGCGCGACTTCAAGGAAAACATCCAGAACGCGACCCGCGGCAAGGTTTACGTGCGTCTGGCGCCAGCCGGCCAACTGGGCTCCGGTGGCGCGCTGGCACAGAAGGTTCAAGAGGGCACGATCCAGGCGGCCCAGCACTCCATTTCGAATTTCGCACCGTTCGCGCCTGTGACGGACCTGATCAATCTTCCGTACTTCTGCGGATCAAACCAGCGCTTCGTCAACCTGGTGAACTCAGCGGCCTGGACCAAAGAAGTGCATCCCCAGGTGGAAGCCAGAGGCTTCAAGCCGCTGTTTTATGTGGTGATCGACCCGCGTGTGGTGGCGATCCGCAAGGGTGGCAAGGCTGTGATCACACCAGCAGACCTGTCGGGTGTGAAGTTCCGCGTGCCGGGCTCGAAGATGTTGCAGCAGTACTACCGCATGGTCGGCGCCAACCCGACGCCGGTGGCCTGGGGCGAAACGCCGTCGGCGATCAAGCAAGGCGTGGCCGATGCGCTGGACCCTGCGGCAGGCGCACTGCATGTGTTTGGCTTCAAGGACATCCTCAGTCACATCACGTTCACCCGCGCGGTGCCCGACAGCCAGGTGTATTCCTGCAACCTGGCCTGGTTCAACAGCCTGCCCAAGGACGTCCAAGAGGGCATCATGTTTGCGTCCGAAATCACCGCGCAGATGAACCTGGCCAAGGTGCCATCGGCGCGCAACTACGCCATCGCCGAGCTGGCCACGGCGGGCGTTCAGTTCCACTACCTCAACAACGCGCAGCTGGCCGACTGGGAGAAGACCGGCGGCTACAAGCGCAACGAGTGGGTGGACTTCCGCAACGAACTGGCTTCCAAGGACTTGTTCGCCAAGCTTGAAACAGCTGCGAACACCATGGGCCGCCTGTTCGTGCACGACGCGTGAGCTTGGTCACACATCCCAGCATCAGCACCTACGCACAGAGGCAACGATGAGCACCCCCCGCCGCTGGCTGAGCAACCTTGACCGCAATCTGGAGCGCTGGGCATTGCTGGTTTTCTACAGCATGCTGGTCATCACGATGGCAGTCGAGGTGCTGCGGCGGGAAGTGTTTTCGTACTCGTCGGTCTGGGGTGAGGAGATCGTGCGCTACGCGTTCATCTACCTCGTCTGGATCGGTGCCGCCGCTGCCGTGCGCGAGCGGGCCCATATCCGGATTGACGTCATTTTCGAATTCGTCTCGCCGCGCGTGAAGGCGCTGCTTTACCTGTTTGGCGACTTTGTGATGTTGGCGGTGGCGGTGGTCGCGCTGTACTGGTCGTGGGAGAGTGTGGCCGTGAGCTTCAAGTACGGATCGGTCTCACACGGCCTGCGTCTTCCGCTGGTCTGGTTTCTCAGTGCGGTTCCCATCGGCTTTGCCCTCCTTGTTTACCGCGTGCTGCAATCGATTCGTCGCGACCTGTCCGACCTGCGCCACGGCCGTCCCGTGTTCGAGGGCCAGCGGCTCTTCGACTGACCTGGCTTCAGAACAAGGGTCCACATCGTGAATTCACTCTTCCCTGACTCGGGTGGTCGGGCCCTTGAGCTCGACTGGAGCTTCTACGGCCCAGTGCTTATCTTTGTCATCCTGATCGGTGTTGGCGTGCCGGTCTGGGCATCGATTGGCGCGACATCGATCGCGCTGTTGCTGTGGTCGGGCGTGCTGCCGATGTCGCTACTGGGTGGTTCGCTGTTCGAGGGCATCGACGCCTTCGCGCTGACGGCAATACCGCTGTTCATCCTCACTGGCGACGTGCTGGTGCGCACCGGTCTGAGCCGGAAATTCCTGGATGTGGCGGAAGCGCTCACGACCTGGTCGCGCAGCGGATTTGGGTCCGCCACCGTGCTGGTGTGTGGCATGTTCAGTGCCATTTCTGGTTCGGATGCTGCCGGTGCTGCGGCCGTGGGTCGCATGACGATCAGCCGACTCGTGGAGTCAGGGTACCCGCGGCCTTACGCCTGCGCCCTGGTAGCGGCAGGTGCCTGCACCGGCATCCTGATTCCGCCATCAATCGCTTACATCATCATTGGTCTGGTGCTGGGCATTTCGGCCTCCACGCTGTTCCAGGCGGCGCTGATTCCAGGTCTGATGATCCTCGGCGGCATCTTCATCACCAACAGCGTGATGAACCGCATTTATGCCTATGAGAACAAAACTTCTGTCTCGCTTGGCGAGTGGTTGGGCGCCCTCGGTCTGGCGCTTAAGCGCGGCTGGTACGCCTTCATTGTTCCGGTGATCATTTTCTACGGCATTTTTTCCGGCAAGCTGACGCCCACCGAGGCTGGCGCGGTGGCCGCCATCGTCACCATCATCATCGGCTTTGTGCTCGGCACACTCAAGCTGGGCGACTTCCCGGCGATGCTGGTGAGTTCGGCCAAAGTCAACGGCGTCATCCTGCCCATCATTGCGTTTTCGCTGCCGCTGGCGCAGGCCTTGGCCACGATGGGCGTACCACAGGGTTTTGTGCAGCTGGTGACTGGTTTCTCGACCGAGCCCTGGGTCATCATTCTCATGATGATCGCGATCCTGGTGGCAGCGGGCTGCGTCATGGAGACCACGCCCAACATCGTGATCTTGGCGCCGCTGCTCAAACCACTGGCCGACTCGATCGGTATGAATGAAATTCAGTTCTGCATCATGATGATCACGACCCTTGGGGTTGGTTTTATCACGCCGCCACTCGGCCTGAATCTGTTCGTGGTCTCCGGCCTCACGGGTGAGTCGATCCTGAAGATCGCCAAGCAGGCGGTGCCCTTCGTGCTGTCGATGCTCGCAGTCACGTTGCTGATTGCCTTCATCCCCGAGATGACCACGGTCTTGCTGTCGGACGCCTACAAATAATTTTTCGCACGAGGCTTTGATGGCCCCGTCTCACCCACCCTGACTTTCTGGAAATCCCATGACCATCAAGTATTTAAAAAAAGCTGACAAGACACCCGAGACCGAGACAGCCACCGCCCAGGCTGTGGTGACGGAAATGCTGGCTGAGATCGAGAAGAACGGTGAGGCGGCGGTCTGCGCCTATGCAAAGAAGCTAGACAAGTGGGAGGGCGAAATGGTTGTCACCGCCGCAGCACTGGAGGAGAACGCCAAGAACGTGCCTGAGCAGGTCCGCAGGGACATCGACTTTGCGATTGAGCAGGTTTACAAATTTGCCCTCGCCCAACGCGACTCGCTCTCCGAATTCCAGGTCGAACTGCACCCCGGCGTCATCGCTGGGCAGCGCGTGCTGCCGGTCAATGTGGCGGGTTGCTACGCACCGGCAGGGCGCTACGCTCACATTGCCTCGGCCTATATGGGTGTGGCCACGGCCAAGGCCGCTGGTGTAAAGACCATCATTGCGTGCTCTGGGCCGTTTCGTGGTGGGCCGATGCACCCGTACCTGATGTACGCCTTCAACAAGGCTGGTGCCGACATCATCATGACGCTGGGCGGCGTGCAGGCCATTGCCACCATGGCTTATGGCCTGTTCACTGGCAAGCCGGCGGATGTGATTGTGGGCCCAGGCAACAAGTTCGTGGCTGAGGCCAAGCGCACTCTGTTCGGCAAGGTCGGTATCGATGTGTTCGCCGGTCCAACCGAGATCGGCATCATCGCCGATGAGACCGCCGATCCAGCCATGGTCGCCAGCGATCTGGTGGGTCAGGCTGAGCATGGTCATGAATCGCCAGCCTGGTTGTTCACCACCAGCAAGACGCTGGCCGAGGAGGTCATGCGCCAGGTTCCGCTGCTCATCGAAGCGCTGCCGCCCACTGCGCGAGACGCTGCCGGCTCGGCCTGGCGCGACTATGGTGAGGTGATGTTGTGCGATTCCCGTGACGAGGTGGTGGAAATCTCTGACCGCTACGCCAGTGAGCATCTGGAGGTTCACGCGGCCGATCTTGACTGGTGGTTTAAGACACTGACCTGCTACGGTTCGCTCTTTCTTGGCGAGGAAACCACGGTGGCCTATGGCGACAAGGCCAGCGGCACCAACCATGTGTTGCCCACCAAGGGCGCAGCGCGCTACTCGGGTGGCTTGTCGGTGCACAAGTTTCTCAAGACCTTCACCTGGCAGAAGATGAACCGCGAGGCCGCTTGCGCCATTGGCCTGGTCACAGCACGAATCTCGCGGCTGGAGGGCATGGAGGCCCACGCCCGCACGGCAGACGACCGACTGGCCAAGTACTTCCCGGGTGAGAACTTCGAGCTCGGCGAGCCGGTGAAGGTCTGACCGTGGTTCGTCTCTCGCAAACGGCATGGGCGGGAAGTGGCCTGTGAATGAGATCGCTCCTTTGTTCGACTTGGGCGGACGCACCGCTCTGGTCACAGGCGGCAGCTCTGGCCTCGGTGAGGCCATGGCGCAGGCGCTGGGGCTGGCAGGTGCCCGCGTTGTCTTGATGGCGCGGCGAGCGGACATGCTGGCAACCTCAGTCCAGCGGTTGCGTGCGCAGGGCATCGAAGCCCAGGCGGTGGCGTGTGACCTCGCCACGCCCGAAGCGGCGCAGCTGGGGGCACGCGAAGTGCTGACACTCGGCTCGGTGGACATCCTGGTAAATGCGGCGGGCGTCAACCTGCGCGAACCATTCTGCGAGGTCACACCCGCTAGCTGGATGACCCAGATTCACCTGCACCTGAGCGCACCCTTCTTCCTCACCCAAGCCCTTGCGCCCGCAATGAAGCAGCGCGGCTGGGGCCGCATCATCAACATCGCCAGCCTGCAAAGCGTGCGTGCGTTTTCAAACAGCGCGCCCTACGGCGCGGGCAAAGGTGGCATCGTGCAACTCACCCGAGCCATCGCTGTGGAGTGGGGGCCGCACGGCATCACCTGCAATGCGATCGGACCGGGTTTTTTCCCCACCGCGCTCACTGCGGCTGTGTTCGACGACAGCGAACTGGCAGCCCGCCACGCTGCGCAAACCTGCCTGGGGCGCAACGGCGCGCTGCAGGATGTGAACGGCCTGACTGTGTTCCTTGCCAGCGAGGCGTCTGCTTACGTCACTGGCCAGACCATCATGCTTGACGGTGGCTACACAGCAAAATAAAGCGCAAATGAAACCGACCATGGTGCCGCCCGATCTCGACGGCTTCGGAATGCCTTGCATGCCCAACCGGCAGTTCTGGACCACGTCGTGTATGGCGGTGTGGGCCGAAGGCACTGCCTACCCATAGCCTGCGGTGCCGCCAACGCTGGCCATCCTCCCCCCCCCGCGTGTCGTCGCAGGTGGTTGTGTCTGCTGCTGCGGTGGCCTTTTCCATCCAGTCGAAAATACCTGCTGATTTCCAATCAATCGCTTTGGTCAGCTGAGCACGGCGCACCTGGCCAGATACGTTTGTGCGGTGACACGCTGATATCTTGCAGACATTCCTTAAGAAGGGTGTCAAAACTCCGTTCCGTTCCGTTCCGTTCCGTCCCGGCTCAGCTCAGCTCAGCTTGTTTCTTCAGGTCGAGATTGTTCTGCCTCACAGGCTCTCAAACCTTTCGGGACCGCATGGAGTTTTGGGCACCACCGTTGGCCCCTGGTTGATACGCCACCGGCGCTGGCCCCGTACCGTTTGCGTGTACAAAAAACATCTTTTTTCAGGAAGCTCCATGAGCAACAACACAAAAGCTGTCGTCGCTGCTGTCGCCCTGGTCATAGCAGGTGGCGGGGCCTATTGGCACTACTCTCCATACTGGGCTATCAAGCAGATGCACACGGCAGCCGAGCAGAAGGATGCGCAAACATTCAACGAGCACGTTGACTACCCAAAGGTCCGCGAAAGCCTCAAGGGCCAGCTGGCGGCCATGATGGACGACAAGATGGGCCACAAGATGGGTGACTCTGGTACGTCTGCAAGTGGCGTGGAAAATCTGGGTGCCGCTCTGGGCCTGGCGCTCATCAACCCCATGATTGACGCCATGGTGCGTCCAAAGATGGTGATGCGTTCGATGCAGGCGGGCAAGTTCCAGCCATTGCCTACCGCGGCAAAGGACTCGGCAGGCCCTGATGACACCACCAAAAAAACGGAGTGGGAGCTCGCTCGGTTTGGTGCCAACAAACTGATTGCTCACACCGCTGACCCCGATGGCAAAAACGGTACCCAAATGGCCTTGGTGTTTGAGCGCAGTGGTTTCGCGAACTGGAAGCTGACTGAGATGCGATTTCCCTCGGCCGAATAGCCAAACGCAAGATGCGGACTCTTGGCACAAGGTGACTTCAGCAACCACTGTGAAGTGGTCGAGTCACATCACCGGCACTTTCTGGTCAGCTGCAGGGTGGGCCTCCCCCGTTTCTTGGAAACATCCGATGACATGGCGCGCACGGGAGTGGCGGCTGGGGGAGGAGCCACACCTGCAAAAAAAGCCACCGAGTGCCCTTCCAAGAAGGACCATATGCACCCGGGCGGCGCTTTTTTCTGGTGCGTACCTGTCGCACCCCGAATGATCACAGGGACGCTTGATAAACAGATCAGAGCGTTCAGCGTAGCAAGCTTACAGGGCCTAAGTAGGCGTGCAGAACTCCAGGGCTGACTGGGGCATGTGGTGGTTGTGCAGCGCCACATCGCGCAGCAACGTCTGCTCCAGGTCCTGTCCGCGTTGGAAGCGGTGGCTTCGCGTCACATCAGCAATGCGGCTGTTGAAGCGGTCGACCATCCCGTTGGTGCGCGAGGTTCTGGGCTTGGTCAGCCGGTGCTCGATGCCCAGGCTGGCACACCGCTGACTGAACCCATGCTGCTCTGTGGCCTGCCTGGCGCGCGGTGCAAAGAGCCTGTTGGTAAGCCTCTTGGCGTTGCCTGTGAGGACGCCCTGAATGTGCATTTGGCACATCTTGCGCACAGTGACGAGGAACACCTTGGCGTTGGCGGTGATCTCAATTTTTTAGATCTGCGCGAACACCGTTTTTAGCCTGCGGTTTTCTCCAAAACAAGCGCAGCGTGGATGGTTGCTTTTCACGACCAGCCAACCATGGCAAAGAACCACATGGCAAGCAATCTTTGTGCAGCGAGAGGCTGGATGGAATCTGCAGAGGGGCTGGCTGAACGCTTGAAAAATCCACGGAAAACACTCATCAAACATTTAAATCATCTAGTTGACTTTAGCCAAGGCTGGGTGTCCAATAGGGGATCCAGTCAACTTATGGGGAAGCAAAAATGATTCATTACGTGGTGCATGAAGACGGCGACTCGGTCGGCACGATCGTGGTCGAGGGCGTCAAGGGCGGCGAGAAATTGACCGGCTGGGTGATGGAGCAGGACAAGATGGTGTCGCTGCCGACGATCAGCGAAATCCCCATCGGCCACAAGATCGCTCTGCGCGATCTGGAGAAGGACGACACCGTAATCAAGTACGGCGTTGATATCGGGCGGGCCATCGCCCCGATCAAAGCGGGTGAGCACCTGCATGTTCACAACGTCAAAACCAAGCGTTGGTAAGTGCCCACCAAGCGCCGGATCCCCCTCGAAAAAATTTAGGAATGCAGATGATCAGCAAAGACTCCACCTTCCTCGGCTACCGCCGAGAAAACGGCCGCGTTGGCGTGCGCAACCACGTCATCATTCTCCCGGTCGACGACATTTCCAACGCCGCCTGCGAATCGGTTGCCAACAACATCAAAGGCACGATGGCGATCCCCCACCCATATGGACGTCTGCAGTTTGGCGCCGACCTGGAGCTGCATTTCCGCACCCTGATCGGAACCGGCTCCAACCCCAACGTGGCTGCTGTGGTCGTGATCGGGATTGAGCCAGCCTGGACCAAGCTCGTGGCCGATGCGATTGCCAAGACAGGCAAGCCTGTACAAAGCTTCTCGATCTCACAAAACGGTGACCACGCGACCATCATGAAGGCGTCGAAAGCCGCCCGCGAGCTGGTGCAAGCCGCTTCGGAAAAGCAGCGCGAGGTTTGCCCGATCAGCGAACTCTGGGTGTCCACCAAGTGCGGCGAGTCCGACACCACCTCGGGATGCGGTGCCAACCCGACCGTGGGCAATGCCTTTGACAAGCTCTACGACCTCGGTACGACGCTGTGCTTTGGCGAGACCAGCGAGCTGACGGGTGGTGAGCACCTGGTTGCCGAGCGCTGCAGAACGCCGGAAGTCAAAGCCAGGTTCATGGAAATGTTCGACAGCTACCAAGCCATGATCGATCGCCACAAGACATCGGACCTGTCCGACTCGCAGCCAACCAAGGGCAACATTGCTGGCGGGCTGACCACGATCGAAGAGAAGGCGCTGGGCAACATCCAGAAGATTGGTAAGAAGTGCATGGTCGATGGTGTGCTCGATTACGCAGAGACACCCTCTGGCCCGGGCTTGTGGTTCATGCAGTCGAGTTCGGCAGCTGCCGAGATGGTGACGCTGTGCGCAGCCGCCGGTTACGTGGTGCATTTCTTCCCGACCGGGCAGGGCAATATCGTCGGCAATCCGATCGTGCCGGTGATCAAGCTGTGCGCAAACCCGCGCACGGTGCGCACGATGGGCGAGCATGTTGACGTCGACACCTCGGGCCTGTTGCAACGAGAAATTAACATGGACGGCGCCGGTGACATGCTGCTCGACATGATGCTGCGAACAGCCAACGGACGCTTCACGGCTGCCGAGGCCCTGGGCCATCGCGAGTTCGTCTTGACGCGACTCTACGAGAGCGCCTAACGCCGCGGCTCAGTCCTAATGGCCAGCGCAGGGTGTTCTGAGTCTCGATCTGTTCGCTTCTTCGGCTCCTTGGCGCTTGCCTCAAAGGGTCTGTTTAAACAAACGGAATGTCACATGCCCTTTCCAGGATCGAAGATCGTGGGCATTTCGCACTGGGGCTGTCGCTGCTCACTTGCCACCGGCCAGCCAACGATGCTGGAGAGTGGCTGCACCGCGAAATAAGCCCCTTGCGCCCAACGGAGATCACCCCATGAAAGCCCTCGTCTACACCCAACCGCTGGAGCTGCAGCTGCTCGATCGTCCGGAACCCGAGCTGGTCGATGGCGAGGTTGTCTTGCGCATTGATGCCGTCGGTATCTGTGGCTCCGATATGCATGCTTTCCATGGCCATGACCCACGCCGCAATCCCGGCTTGGTGCTGGGCCACGAGTTTTGCGGCACCGTTGTCAAGAGCGCAGCCCCGGCTTACTCGGAAGGCGTGCGTGTCACGGGCAACCCGCTTATCACCTGTGGCACCTGTGACTATTGCGTACAGGGTCGCAACAACCTTTGTAGCCGCCGCACCATGGTGGGCATGACTCGCCCTGGCGCGTTCGCCGAGTACATGTCGATTCCGGCGGCGTCGCTGATCGCCATGCCGCAAGACATGTTGGCCGTGCACGCCGCACTCACCGAGCCCGCAGCCACCGCGCTGCACGCGATCAACATGAGCCTCAAGGCCATGGCGCGTCCATTGCCGGAAAACCGCACCCTCGTCATCGGTGGTGGCGCCATCGGCATGTTGTCTGCATTGCTGCTTAAGAGCTACGGCTGTCAGGGTGCGGTGCTGGCCGAGGTGAACCCGTTGCGCCGCCAATCAGCGGAGCAACACGCTGATGTGACCACCTACGATCCGCGCGAGACCCAGCCGCAGGAGAACGGTTTTGACTATGTGATCGACGCTGTGGGCAGCAAGCTCACCCGAGCCGCTGCGATCGTCGCTGTCAAGCCCGGCGGTCTGGTCATGCACATCGGCTTGCAGGACTGGGCGAGCGAGATCGACATGCGCAAGCTCACACTGGCCGAGATCACGCTCATGGGCACCTACACCTACACCACAGCCGACTTGCGCGCGACGGTGAAACTGCTGCACAACGGCGCATTTGGCGATTTGTCCTGGGTGAGGAGTGTGCCTCTGGCCGACGGCGCCCAGGCGTTTTCCGATCTTGACAGTGGCCGTTTGGCAACCAGCAAGGTGGTTCTGGTACCTTGACAAAGCCAAGTCGGTTCAATTGGTGTTCGCTTGCTTCCTCGGGGCCTTTGTCTAGGCGTGGGTTCCGAGGCCCTTTAAATACGAGAAATTAGGAGACAAACCATGATCAAGCCCATTTCCCTGAATAAAACATTGGCTGTTGCAGCCCTGGTGGCGGCGACGACACTTGCCGGCGCTGCCGACTTTCCCGACAAGACTGTGAACTACATCATTCCATTCGGTCCTGGTGGCGAGTCCGACATTTCTGCCCGGCTACAAGAACCCGTGTTCAAGCAAATCACTGGGCAGAGCATGGCCATCCAGTACAAATCTGGTGCTGGCGGTGCGGCGGGATGGTCGCAGCTCAATGGCATGACCGCCAATGGCTACACCGTCATGGGCACAAACTTGCCCCACATCGTGTTGCAGCCGCTGCAGAAAGACGTTGGCTACAAAACCGACGATATCACCACGCTCTATTGGTTTCACTACACGCCCGATGCCTTGCTTGTCCCGTCTGACAGCCCATTCAAGACGCTCAAGGACTATGTCGCTGGTGCCAAGGCTGCGCCGGGTGCCACCACGCTGTCGGGCTCTGGCACCAACTCGGCCAATCACCTCGCCCAGCAACAGTTCGACAAACTCGCTGGCATCAAGACCACCTATGTGCCGTTTGGCGGCACGGGTGCGTCCAACGCTGCGTTGCTGGGCAAGCAAGTGTCCGGTAGCTGGGCCTACACCACAGTGCAGATCCAGCTGGGTGACCAGGTGCGATGCCTGGCGGTGGCGATGGAGCAGCGCCACCCCAAGCTGCTCAATTGCCCGACCTTCAAGGAACTGGGCTTCAACCTGGTGGGTGGCGCCTACCGCGGCGTGGCGGTGCCCAAGAGCACGCCGCCTGACGTGCAGGCCAAGATGGCAGGCATCCTGGCCAAGATCAATGCCGACCCGGGTTTCATCCAAAAGATGGAAGAGGGCGGCTTTGCTATGTTGAATGTGGGTCCGGACAAGATGGGCTCCTTCATGGCGGACATCAAGTCGCGCTACGAGGCCCTGGCCAAGGACATGGGTATCGTCAAGAAGTGACCCAGCCAGCGAAGCACCAAAGCGACACCGCACGCCATGGGTAGTTTTCAGTATCTGCTGGACGCATTGACCCCGCTGAACCTGCTGTTTGCGCTGGCTGGCGTGATTGCGGGCACGGTGATCGGTTCTTTGCCTGGCCTCACGGCCACCATGGCGGTGGCTGTGCTGGTGCCATTCACTTTTTCCATGCCTCCGTCGACCGCGCTCATCGCCTTGGGGGCCATCTACACCGGGGCCATCTATGGTGGCGCCTACGCCGCCATCCTGCTCAACACACCAGGCACGCCGTCTTCGATCGCCACCACCTTCGATGGTTATCCGATGGCGCGTGGCGGGCGAGGCGACCTGGCCCTGACGCTGGCCTGCTTGTCGTCGGTTGTGGGCGGGCTGGTGGGAGCTGGCTTTTTGCTCCTGCTGGCGCCACCCATGGCGACGGTGGCGCTCAAGTTTGGACCGGTGGAGTACTTCTGGCTCGCCATCTTTGGTCTCACCCTGATCGCCTCGCTGGGCGAGGGCAGCATCGTCAAGGGCCTGATGGGCGGCTGCCTGGGGCTGCTGCTGTCGATGGTGGGCGTGGCCGAGGTGGGTGGCGATGTGCGCTACGTGGGCGAATTCAAGTCGCTGCTGGGCGGTATCGACGTGGTGTCTGCGCTGATCGGCCTGTACTGCATACCGGTGCTGATCGAGCTGGCGGCCACCCCGGTGCGCCACTTGCAGGCCACCCAGCAGGTGGCGGGCTTTCGGTTGCGCGAAGCGTTCGGCATTTTGCAGCGTTCCAAATTTAACCTGGCGCGCAGCTCCGTCATAGGCACGGTGATTGGCATCCTGCCGGGTGCGGGCGGATCGATCGCCGCTTTGGTGTCTTATGCCGAGGCCAAGCGCATCTCACCACGGCGGGAGAACTTCGGCAAAGGCGAGCCCGATGGCATCGTGGCCACCGAATCTGCCAACAACGCCACGGTGGGCGGAGGCTTCATCCCGACGCTTGTGCTTGGCATTCCTGGCACCCCCCCAGACGCCATCATCCTGGGCGCGCTGCTGGTGCAGGGCATCCGAACCGGTCCGACGTTGTTCACCCAGCAAGGTCCTATCGTCTACACCTTCATCTGGGGCCTGATCCTGGCCACGATCATCATGTTGCCGGTGGGTCTGATCATCGGGCGCTTCGCATTCCGCTCTATCCTCGCCATCCCCAAAGCCGTCCTGGTGCCCGCGGTGGCCTTGCTGACTATTCTGGGGAGCTTCGCGGTCCACAACAACGTACACGAAGTGCAACAGATGGTGGTGCTGGGCGTGCTGGCTTGGGGTTTTGCTCAATGGGGCTTCAGCGCTTCGCCAATCGTGCTCGGGCTGATCCTGGGCTCGATTGCCGAGCGCGGTTTTGTACAGGGTCACCTGATCGGCGGCGCCAAGGGCAGCATCCTCAACGAGTTCTTCGGACGACCGATCTCCCTGGCCATCATCGGCTTCATCATCCTGGGTTTGCTGTGGCCCCTTTGGATCAAACGGCGCAATCGGCTGGCCCAGGCGCGACATGGCTGAATCTTCACCTCGTCCTGACCTGCTCGGCGCCTTTGGCAGTGCGTTGTTGATCGCGATCGGGGTCACTGCGCTCGTCTACTCAACGGAGTTCTCCGATCTGGGCGCTGTGTTCCCGCGCGCCATCGGCGCGTTCTTGGTCAGTCTTGGGTCTCTCTACATCTTGTTGGTGGTTCTGGGGAGAACCCGCTGCACCGTTGTCCTGGAAGGCTCGAATACGCGCCGCCTGGGTGTGGCGGCGGTGATGCTGGGCTGGGCATTCGCGCTGCCGTCACTGGGATTTTTGTCCAGCAGCGCGATCGCCTTTGCCCTGTTGCTTGTCCTTGCTCAGCACGACCGGTGGACGCCGCGCACAGCGACGCTTTATGGCGCTGCCGGAGCGGTGGTGCTGGTGGGCCTCTACGTTCTCTTCAAAATGGTACTTCAGGTTCCGCTGCCTTGAGTCATCGTCCCTATCTGCCGGATGCCCACAGCGGTCACGCGGCATGTCGCCGCCCTCAATGACCTGCGCACAGCGCCTGCGGTCATTTTTTTCCTCAAACTTGAAAGCGTCTTTCGGTGCACATCCTAATCTGTGAGTTCATGGACGAACAGGCGGTCTGCCGCCTGCGCGAAGCCCATACCGTGGTGTACGAACCTGCGCTCGTCGACGACGCACCAGAGCTGCTGCGCAGGGCAGTCCAAGCCGATGCCCTGGTCGTGCGCAACCGCACGCAGGTGCGCGGGCCACTGCTCGACGCGCTGGGACGTTGCCGCGTTGTGGCCCGCTTGGGCGTGGGGCTGGATAACATCGACGTGGCGTCTTGTGAGGCGCGGGGCATGGTTGTCATACCGGCGACTGGTGCCAATGCCCTGAGCGTGGCCGAGTACGTCATCGCCACCGCCATGCTGCTGCTACGCGGCGCCTATGCCAGCACCGATGAGGTGACCGCTGGTCGGTGGCCGCGTGCAGCCCTGTCGCATGGACGCGAAGCAGCGGGCAAGACGCTCGGCTTGGTGGGCTTCGGCTACATTGGTCAGCTCACCGCGCGGCTGGCCCACGCGATTGGCATGCATGTGATCGCATATGACCCGATGTTGGCAGGTGACGGTGCTCCGCTTGGCCTGTCCGGCGTGAAAAGAGTCGACCTTGACGCGCTGGTTGGCGATGCCGATGTGATCAGTTTGCATGTGCCCCTGGCCGACAGCACACGCGGTCTTTTTGGCGCTGAGCGGCTGGCTCAGATGAAGACCGGCGCAGTGCTCATCAACACGGCACGCGGCGGCATTGTGGACGAAGCCGCGCTGGCGGCTGCGCTCAAGGGTGGCCTTCTGGGCGGGGCTGCAATCGACGTGTTTGACAGCGAGCCTCAACCCGCCCAAGCGCACTGGGCGGGTTGCCCGAACCTTGTGCTGACCCCCCACATCGCCGGCGTGACCACCGAATCCAATGAACGGGTAAGTCACTTCATTGCCGATCAATTACTCAAGGTACTTTTATGAATCTTTCTATCGATGAAGCGCGTTCTCTGGTGGCTGCTGCACTGGAGGCTGCCGGCGCCAACCCCTTGATGGCGGCAAGCACGGCGCGTGCGCTGGTGCTGGCCGAGGCGCAAGGCCAAGGTGGTCATGGGCTCTCGCGGATGGGTCAATATGCCACCCATTTGCGCAACGGCCGCGTCAACGGCGCGGCCGTGCCGACCGTGGTGAGCCGAAAGGGCAGCGCCTTGCTGGTGGACGCTCAGGAAGGTCTGGCGTTTCCCGCTTGTGATCTCGCCGTGGCCGAGGCAATAGCGCTGGTGCGTACGCAGGGCGTGGCGCTGGTGGGCATTAAAAACAGCCACCATTGCGGTGTGGTGGTCGATCACTTGCGCGCAGTAGCCAGTGCGGGCATGGTGGGAATGGGATTCAGCAATTCGCCTGCTGCAATGCCAGCGGCGGGTGGCCGGCACGCCGTCTTCGGCACCAATCCGATTGCTGCGGTGTTCCCGCGCCGGGACGCGGATCCGTTGCTGATCGACCTGAGCCTTTCCGAGGTGGCTCGCGGCAAGGTGATGCTGGCGGCCAAAAAAGGCGAGCCAATTCCGCTCGGCTGGGCGTTGGATGCACAAGGGCAGCCCACCACCGACGCCCAGGCTGCCTTGTCCGGCTCCATGTTGCCGTTGGGCGCTGCCTCCAGCCCCAAGGGCGCGATGCTGGCCCTCGTGGTCGAACTGCTGGTGACAGCGGTGATTGGCGCCAGTTTCGGATTTGAGGCAGACAGTTTTTTTGTTGACGAGGGCAATCGTCCTCACCTCGGGCAGGTGTTTGTTGTGGTGGATCCGGGCGCGCTGGCTGGGCAGAGTGCCTACTTTGATCGGATTGAGGTCTTGCTGACCGAGATGCTGAGCGATGAGGGCGTGCGCCTGCCGGGCGCACGGCGTGAGGCTGCCCGGCGGCGGGCCGAGTCGGCTGGCCTTGAGGTGGCAGATTCCGTGGTGATATCGCTCAAAGCGCTGGCCCGTGGCTAAGGTGGGAGACTCAGACTCGGCCGCTTCTGCACCCCAGCGCTCCGCCTGGCATCCACTGCACTGGCTGGCCCGCTCGCGCGTGCTGGCCCCCGGCGTGCTGGTCTGCGGCGTCATCGCCCTGTCGTCGACCTTTCTCTCCGAGCATTACGGAGGCCCACAACTGCTCTACGCGCTGCTGATCGGCCTGGCGTTTCATTTTATTCACAGCAATCCACAGGCCAAACCAGGCATCGAGTTCTGTGGTCGTACGGTGCTGCGTGTGGGCGTGGCGCTGCTCGGGGTGCGAATCACGTTCAATCAGGTGGCACAGCTGGGCGTCGAGGTCGCTGTGGTGATTTTGGCGGCGCTCGGGCTCACCATTTTGATGGGCGTTTGGTGGGCCAAGCTGTTGGGACGCTCGCGGGAAGAGGGCATTCTCTCGGGCGGCTCGGTGGCAATCTGTGGCGCATCGGCGGCACTGGCGATTTCTGCCGTGTTGCCGCAGACCAAGGCCAACGAGCGCTTCACCCTGCTCGCGGTGGTGTCGGTCACGGTGCTGTCCACTGTTGCGATGATCGTTTATCCCCTGTTGATCACAGCGCTGAACCTGGGTGCTGGGCCGGCCGGCGTGTTCCTTGGCGGCACCATCCACGATGTGGCTCAGGTGGTTGCGGCTGGCATGATGCTCGGCCCCGAGGCGGGCGACACCGCCACGGTGGTCAAGTTGTTTCGGGTGATGCTGCTGATGCCCGTGGTGATGGTGGTCTCTTTGCTCTACCGCAATCGGCAACCGGCCGAAGGCAAAAGCCTCAACATGCCGTTGATCCCAGGCTTTTTGCTGGCCTTTGTGGTGATGATGCTGGCGGCCTCGTCAGGTCTGGTACCGGCGGTGGTGGTGCAGGGCGCCACGGATGCCTCCCGCGTGTGCTTGGTGCTGGCCATCGCGGCGGCTGGTATCAAGACCAGCATCGAGGAGCTGCTTCAGCTGGGCTGGAAGCCGCTGCTGCTGTTTGTCAGCGAAACCCTGTTCATTGGCGTGTTTGTGCTGATTGCCGTCATCACTTTGGGTTTGGCCGGGGCTCGTTGAACCCGCCAATGCGCTTTTATTGGCTGATTTTTCTTGCTTCCCCCACTTGGTACTCGAAGTAGTGCTGGAAGACAAACGCCAAGCTGCCCATAAATGCGGTCGTGCCTAGCAGCATGGCAAACACCAGGGCAGCGATGGTCAGCCAGTTGGTTTTGCCGGCGCTGGCTTCTGGGTTCTGGTCGGCATTGAACCAGCTGTTCCATTTTTCTGTGTTTGTAAGCCCGTAAACAATGGCTGCCAAACAACCCACTGCGATGCTCGCCCCAAGAAACGGGATCAGCACCCAGGACAGTTTGTCGTCCTGGCCGTAAAGCTTTACGCGCTCCACACCCCACCAGCCCAGCGCTGCCGCGATCGGGTGCAGCCAGCCGATCCAGTCGAACACGCCGCGCAGATAAAAGCGGTGAATGCCGAGGCTGCCGAACAACGCGGCCAGCCAAACCGCCAGGGTTTTGTTGCGGGGTCGAGTGCTCATGCTTTGGTCTCTGGCGCGCTGCTGCCGCCTTCGCCCAGGCTGCGCTGCATGAGAACGATGTCAAGCCAGCGGCCAAACTTCCAGCCGCATGCGTTGATGGTGCCCGCAGCCTCGAAGCCCAGAGCGCGGTGCACGCCGATGGAGCTGGTGTTGGCCGAGTCGCCAATCACCGCCATCACGCGGCGCACACCGGCCCGCTCCAGCGCTGTCATCAATTCGGCGAGCAGGGCGCGCCCCAGACCCTTGCCAGCGGCCTCTGGGGCCATGTAAATAGAGTCTTCGACCGAAAATCGGTAGGCCGGGCGTGGCTTGAACCAGTTGCCGTAGGCGAAGCCCACCACCGCGCCACTGTCGCCTTCCACCACCAGCCAGGGCAGGCCTTTGGAGAGCACATCGGCTCGGCGCGTGGCCATGTCGACGGCGCTGGGCGGTGTGGTCTCAAACGTGCCGGTGCCGTTCAGCACATGGTGGGCGTAAATGTTGGTGATGGCGTCAAGGTCGGCATCTTCGCTGGAGCGGATCATGGGCATGGTGGTGGTGTTTGAGAGGGGTGCCGGGATTGTGTAGTGCCCACAATTGCCGCGAATGTACAGGGCTATAATCATGGGCTTTTCGGCGTTTCGCTGACCGGGTGGTCAGTCGTGTGTCTCAAGCGTTGCAATGAAACGGGTTGCTGCGGCGAAGTGCCGCAGCAATCCAGTGGGATGTCGATATTGGCATCTCTCCACCCAAAGGATAAATTATGGTTGTCATCCGACTCTCCCGCGGCGGCTCCAAGTCGCGCCCGTTTTATAACATCGTGGTGGCTGACAAGCGCAACCGCCGTGACGGCCGTTTCATTGAGCGCATCGGCTTTTACAACCCGCTGGCACGCGGTGGTGAAGAGCCGCTGCGCGTTGTAATCGACCGCCTGACCTACTGGACCGGGGTTGGCGCCGAGCCATCGCCCACCGTGGCGCGCTTGGTCAAGCAGCACGCTGCCCACGCCACTGAGGCTGCCCAAGCCCCCGTGGCCGCCTAGGCTGGCGGCCAGTAAGCACTGCCCCTGAGGGCGGCTTGCTTTGCCTCGCAGTACTCACGCTACATGCCCAACAGCCCATTCGCTGCGGCCGCGCTGCCCGACGATGCCATTGAATTGGGGCGTGTGTTGGACGGCTGGGGCATCAAAGGCTGGGTTCGAATTCAGCCGCACAGCGCCGATACCGAGGCGCTGTTTGCTTCCAGTACCTGGTTTCTTCAGCCGCCTGAAGCGCGCTTTGCGGGTGGCTTTGACGCTTTTGTCGGCCCTGTTCGGGTGGCGGTTGCCGAGATCAAGGCGCACCGAGACGGCGTGGTTGCGCGATTTGAGGGCATTGACAACCGCAGTGCGGCCGAGCTTCTCAAGGGCGTGCGCATTGCGTTGTCACGCAGTGCCTTTCCAGCCACGCCCGAGGGCGAGCACTATTGGATCGACCTGATTGGCTTGGAGGTGTTCAACCGCCAGGACCAGCCCATGGGCGTGGTGCGCGATCTCATGGCCACCGGGCCGCACTCGGTGTTGGTGCTGGAATTCACCGAGACGGTGGATGGCAAGGAGCGGACGGCCGAGCGCATGATTCCATTTGTAGCCGCGTATGTGGATGAAGTCGATCAACAAACCAGGCGCATCACCGTCGATTGGCAAAGTGATTACTGAGGCTCCCCCATGTGTACTGCGCGGTCACCCTTGGAAGGGGCAACGTTGATCGTTCGGCAAAGCCGGCTCGACGAGGCCCTTGGGTCGTGCGGCCTGCGGACCGCTCGAAGCCTCTCTTTGACGAACGCCGGGGAAGGGCCTTAATCTGTGCGGTTTGACGTCATCACCTTGTTTCCAGAATTCTTTGATCCGTTTTTCAAGAGTGGTGTTACCCGTCGCGCATTCGAATCAGGCCAGGTGTTGGTCAAGCTCTGGAACCCGCGTGATTTCGCCGACGGCAATTATCGGCGGGTAGACGACCGACCGTATGGTGGTGGCCCAGGCATGGTGATGTTGGCCGAGCCGCTGTGGCGTTGTCTGCAAGCGGTACGGGTTGACCGTGTCGAGCCGACAGCGACGCAGGTACCGGTGGTGCTGTTCTCCCCGATTGGGCAGCGGCTCCATCACAGGGATGTGGCCGCCTGGTCGCACAGCGCGGGCGCGGTGCTGCTCTGCGGGCGCTATGAGGGAATTGATCAGCGCTTCATCAACGCCTGCGTGGACCAACAAATCAGCCTGGGTGACTTTGTTCTGTCGGGCGGCGAGATCGCAGCGATCGCCATGCTCGACGCGGTGGCGCGGCTGATGCCGGGTGTGTTGAATGACGAGGGCAGCCACCAGCAAGACAGCTTCACGCCCGCGCTGGACGGCCTGCTGGACAGTCCACACCACACGCGGCCCGAAGTCTGGCTCGGCCCCGAAGGCCCGGCGGCTGTGCCCGAGGTGTTGCTGGGCGGTCACCACGAACGCATCGCCCGCTACCGGCGCGAACAGAGCCTGACGGTCACCGCGCAACATCGCCCCGAGCTGGTGCAGCAAGCTCGCGCGCAGCAGCTGCTTGACGCCAGTGACGAGCGGTTTTTGGCCCAGCCGAAAAAGTTATAATCCAAGGCTTTTCGATCCTCTGACCGGCCGCCACGACCGGGCCAGCCCGCTGACCACGCGTTTCCCGAAACGCCAGACAGGACAGGGCTTCTGCCGGATTTGTGGCCTTTTGTGTAGCGCGGGCACGATCGTGAACTTGGAAACCATGAACCTTATCCAGATCCTCGAGCAAGAAGAAATTGCTCGCCTGAACAAACAAATCCCTGTATTTGCGCCTGGCGACACTGTGATTGTCAGTGTGAACGTGGTCGAAGGCATCCGCACACGGCTACAAGCTTACGAAGGTGTGGTGATCGCTCGCCGCAACCGCGGTTTGAACTCCAGCTTCATCGTGCGCAAGATCTCCAACGGCGAAGGTGTTGAGCGCACCTTCCCGCTGTACAGCCCACGCATCGCCAAGATCGAAGTCAAACGCCGCGGTGCGGTGCGTCGCGCCAAGCTGTACTTCCTGCGAGAGCGCAGCGGCAAGTCGGCGCGCATCAAGGAAAAGCTGGGCGCGAAAGCGAACAAAAAGCACGTAGCCTGATTGTCGGTCGGCAACCAACAAAAAGCCGCTCGCCCGAGCGGCTTTTTTTGTCTGACCACTATGTCCCCATCCGTTGTGCCACCGCTGTTCGATCCGCGTCAGGTTCCGGTGATGCCGCCGCGCCCAGGCGAGTTGCGCACCACAGTCGACCCGCAGCGCCTCACCGCGCCGGGGCTGCGTCGCCTGTTCACCACGCTGCCTGTCTGGACGCCGGAGCTGGTGCAGGAACGGCGCTTCGGCGACCGCGAGCCGGCCCAAGCGGCGGTGCTGCTGCCGCTGGTGATGCACCCGCGTCCCACCTTGCTGCTGACCCAGCGCACCCTCCACCTCTCCACCCACTCGGGCCAGATCGCACTGCCAGGCGGCAAGCTTGACGCCACCGATGCCGACGCCACCGCCGCCGCCTTGCGCGAAACCTTTGAGGAAACCGGGCTTGCGCCCGAGCGGGTGGAGGTGCTCGGTGCGTTGCCCATCTACACCACCGGCACCGCGTTTCTGGTGACACCGGTGGTGGGCTTGGTGCAACCGGGATTTGTGCTGCAACCCAACGCTGACGAGGTGGACGCGGTGTTTGAGGTGCCACTTGATTTTCTGATGGATCCTGTTAACCACCGGCGCCACGCCTTGGAGTGGGAAGGTGTGGTGCGCGAGTGGTACTCGATGCCTTACCTGGAGGCCACGCCGCAGGGCGCGCGAGAGCGCTTCATCTGGGGCGCCACCGCTGGCATGTTGCGCAATTTTTACCGCCTGCTGATCGCCTGAATTTGCCTGCGGTACGCGCCTGTCGCAGCCCCGGAGCCGCGGGGCGCGCCGTTATGATGCGGCCATGGGTTTTTTTGCCGTTCTGATTGCCTTGCTGCTGGAGCAGGCGCGGCCGTTGGCCCAAAACAACGTTGCCCATTCGGCGCTTCGCAGCTGGGCCCGTACCGTGCGCCACAACATCGATGCCGGTCATGCCGCGCAAGGCTGGATCGCCTGGGTATTGGCGGTCGGCGCGCCGACACTGCTGGCGGCGCTGGTTTACTGGGCTTTGTGGTCTTTCAGCAGCGTGCTGGGCTTTGTCTGGCTGGTCGGGGTGTTGTATGTGACGCTTGGTTTTCGCCAGTTCAGCCACCATTTCAACGAGATCCGCCGTGCGCTCGAAGAGGATGATGAGGCGCTGGCGCGTGACAAGCTCGCTGGCTGGCTGCAGGTGGACGCGAGCAGCCTGCCGCGCGCTGAGCTGCTGCGCCAGGTGATCCAGCATTCGGTGTTGTCGGCGCACCGCCATGTGTTTGGGGTGCTGGTGGCGTTTGTGGTGTTCTGGATGCTGGGCCTGGGGCCTGCTGGCGCCATTCTTTATCGCGCGGCCGAGTATCTCTCGCGCAATTGGCAGGCCCGCCC
>Ga0209702_10003190_pt1 | contig 26386 bp, 33 predicted proteins | sample FRY01_FD_187210 | JGI IMG/M metagenome (GOLD analysis project Ga0209702, IMG submission 187210) | Freshwater microbial communities from Lake Fryxell liftoff mats and glacier meltwater in Antarctica - FRY-01 (SPAdes) (version 2) | ecosystem: Environmental > Aquatic > Freshwater > Ice > Glacier... | reverse complement strand
CCTCGTTTGGTGTAGTAGTTGATAGTGCTACGTAGATGGTGGGTACAGTGGCGAGAGCACCGAAATTGCTCGTCTTCCCAAAAAGGCTGTTGAGTAACGCTTGTGCGGTTCTGTTCGTGAAGCTCATTTCATTCTCCTTTGATCCTTAGACAGGGTAAACACGTATGGACGCCTTCAAGTACCCAGGAGGCACATTGGCAGCGCCCGTGATCTGGCCTGTTAGCTGGGAAACTGCGGGCAGGATTCCCGCCATATGCATGTCGATAAATGCGCCTCCCTGCAGCTCGGATTGTGATGCGATCTCACCTTCGAGTTGCTGAACGAGAAAAGCATCCCCGCTTATTTCGGACACAGACTGCATGTCGCCCAGCATCTGTCTTTGCAGTTTGTCCGCGCCTGTTAGAACGCTGACTGATGCGATTGCACCCGCCAAAGTTTTACCAATTGATAGCGCGCCTGTTAGGGCGCTGACTGATGCAATTGCACCAGCAACAGGCACGCCGAATGCACCGACCGAAAGCGCGCTCAGCTCTGCGTCTGACAGCGCTATGTCCCAGACCTTGAAGCCGCGATAGACGCCTGCCCAGTGAGATCCGACCCCCACGTGTGAGTTGAGCATCACCAAAGCCAACGCAGTTCCATGCGGTGCTTTCGCGTTCGCTGTCGTGTTCGTTGCTGCGGCTGCTGCGTCGACCCGCAGAATCAATCCGTTCGTTGCGCCCTTGCTGAAACGGACATTAAGGACGTCCCCTGCGGCCCATGTGAGCCCATTAACCTGAGTACTGATGCTGTTGCCGTTGATTATTGTGCTAAGTCGGATTGACCCGACACCGGCATAATTGATGTTCAGCCGCTCGATGTTAGACGCCGATTCCGCCATTGCAAATATCAAATTTCCTGCCGTCCAAGACACCGCGCTCGAATACAACATCTTGGCAGCTACGTGAGCACTCCACTCATTGTCCTGCGCGGCCAGACCCAGCACCGTGAGCGGCATGGCCCCCAATTGCGACAGCGCCCGCGTGACGGCAGCTGTCGTTGTGGGTATGTAGGAGGTGCGACAGACTTGGGCTTCGAGCTGGGGCATGTCGAAGGTCTGGTCGACAGTGACAGTAGTTGAGCACCCTGCCCCCAATCTGACCTGAAGCGTCCCGTTACCCGTCGGAACGAAAACGTGTTCGAGGAGGCGCAAGCCCGCAGATACTGTTGTCGCACCGCTGGCCACCACGCCGTCGATACGTAGCTCGGTAGTCGTAAAAGAAGTCGACCCGGCGAGAAGAAACATCGAGGTGTTAAAAGTCGGGGTGCCGCTCAAGACTTCACACATAACAGAAACGCAATATGTCGTTCCGGCGACTAAGGAACTCGTGGTCTGTGTCAGATAATGACGCGCTGCCGAAGTCGTAAATCGGAGTTTGTTTGTGCCAGAAAATGCGCTTGATTCAACAGCCAACGTCCCATCCGAGAAACCGAAAGCCCAGCTCGTCGGAGCAGTGCCCGGAGTCCCCGAAACAGCACCCGCAAAACCCGATTGGATAATCGGACTGGTACTCGCCGTCTCAAGGATCAGGCCGTCCGCACCATCGAACGCAGGCACCCCAGAAAGCACTGTCGAGTAGACGCCGTCTGCGCCTTTGGTCAGCGCGGTCGAAGCACGAACGAAGTAAGGGGCGAGTTCTGAGGGCAGCCTGAGACCGCGAAAGTTGGCGTAGTAGCTACCAGCGCCACCGCTTTTAGCCGAGCCGGGTGCGACGATCTGGTTGGTATTGGGCGTCTCGGTAACCTCCGATCCGGCGACAAGTCTGAAAGCGAAGTTTGCATAAAACGGCAAGTACTCGGCGACCTTGTCGAAACCCAGCTCGGCGTAATCCGGCACCACCACGTCGGTGTTGCTCGCATCAAATACCGTCCATGCGATAGGTATGAGGTTCACTCCGAAAACGATGTAGGCTTGGGTGATCGGAAGCGCGAACGGGCCGCCCGTCAAGGTCAGCCGAACCGTCTGTCCCGGCGTCGGCGCGAGGTGGCCGGCTGCCAGCGTCATCGCCTCGGAGTACGTTGTAGTGACCAGCCCTGACCACGATCCTGCGCTGATATCGAAGAACGTCCACTCGATGACCATCGGGTCCGAGTATGCCTCGTAGTTCACTTCCAGCGCGTTGATCACGCCCGACCCTGTAGTGATGTGCCCCCACACCTCATCAGCCGTAGCCAGCGCGATCGCGCCTGCATTCCACGTCAGCAGATCGATGATGTCGCCCATCGGCGTGGCCGACTGGGCTGCTGCGTTCCTCGCGCCGAAGCCTCCGGGCTGGGCCGGCGCGACTTGCACATCTGCCTTCGTGGCAGTCTCGCTCGCGTTGGCAATGACCAGGTCATGGTTGAAATAGAACCTCTTGGCCGCGTGCGTACCGCCGAACCGGAAGGCCGACCGAGCGGGCATCGTGAACCCGCACAGGACGTTCGTAGCGCCGCCGTTAAGCGTGATACCAATGCCGGCGAACAGGCTGTTAGCCGTCAGCGGTGCTGCCGCGTAGCCTCCCAGTACCGCAGACACTGCGTCGCCGGGGGAGGGCGAAGTGGGGGTGACGCGCCGTATGACCTTGGTGCCGTAGGTTAGATAACCATGCTGGAACTGGCAGGCGTTGCCTGCTCCCGAAATCTTGGTGATGTCAACGATAAGGTTGGCTGCATCACTGGTGGCATCTGCAAGAATCACGTTTTTCCACCAGCCCACTGCCGTCGCGCCGGACACCTGGTCTGACGACACAGGAGGGGCAGACGCGTCGCTTAAGCTACAGTCCACGCGGTGTGTGCCGTCGTACCCGCCCGTGCCCAGCGTGAATTCTACGCTCTGGCCACTGAGGGCAATCGTGATGCGCCACCCGGCGGCGTTTACGGTTGTGCCGATCCAAGCCCGGTTGCCGCCAGACGCGGGACTGACACCGTCGGTGTAAGACGTGAGCGAGGCTTGCTTGTCCGTTGATCCGGCAAAGCGGGTTGGCGCAGGGGATCCAATTTCCACTATGGACGTAATGAAGACCGCGCCGTTCTTGAAGTTCTGATCGCCAACAGCGCCCTCGCCCATGAGGAGCCAGTCCAGCACTCCCTGCGCGGTCAGGTTGACGTCGGGTACAACATCGCTTGCCGGCGGGTCAGTACCGAGTCGTGTGGATACGAGTGATAAGTGGGGCATTAGCTATACTTCCTTTCAACTTGTCCAGAAAGCAAAACAATCTGGTCAAGGTCCGCATTGCTCTTGGCTGATTTAATCAATGTGCTGACTCCTTTATCGTCCGTCTCGTATTGATCGCGTTGAAAAGTGTAGAGACTGCTATGGACTGGGTAGACGATCTCGCCGCTGTCCACGTCCCACCCACCCATGATTTCCGCCTTCGCGCCCAGATCGACGATGGTCGACTTGCTGTCATCCACGTCGTCGACATAGATCGACAGTAGCGTGCGCGGTGATCCGCCCTTTGCTGGACTCAACCACATGTTGCCCACGTCGTCGTGCTGCTTATCAAAGATATCGCCCACGCGCTTGGCATCAGTTCCCGGATCGCTTCGTACCCGATCAATAGCAGCCCTGCGGGTACGTGCGGCGGTGACTTCGGTTTGGCGGACGGCTACGAGTAAGTTAATCAAGGACTAGCACCCAATCGTTATCAACACCCGGCGAGCCGGAGGGGTCAAACGTCACGTCAGCCGACTTGGTTTCGTTGTCGCTGATCAGCGTGTAGGTTCCAAGTCGAGGATCGTACCAGCGTGATCTAACGGTTCCGCTGATGTTGTTGGTGATGACGTTGATGTTCGCCCCCTGCGGAGCGTACACAATCAGTTTGGTGGAATCCGCAGAGCGCATCGCTACCTCATACGTGTCCGTAAGGTATGCGCTGCTACCCCTGTCGCCTGTAAGCCACGAGCGCGACTCGATCAGCGTCTCGCTTTGGTGTTCGTCCCAGAAGGCTTTGAAGTTTGTGAAGATGTCATCTGCACCGGCAGCTCCCAGATGAGAGGCCCATCCAGTGTCGAACTGCCAGATAATACTATGACCGTAGGTAAATCCAGCGGAGCCACTCAGGCGTGAGGACCACGCGCCAAGTCGCACGTGCCACGGATCAGTGACACCAGCCTCTTCGTAGCCAATCTCGGCCTGCAAACTAGGCTTAGTTGGCGACAGCGCCGTGTCGTACACCGTGTCGATGATGTTTTCATTATTATTGCGGGCAGACTGAAGCACATGGAAGCTGTTCCAGAATTCGTTGTGCAGGCTGCGTGCTGGGTGCCGGTCAGTATCAGTAGTCGACTTCCAGCCATCCGGATGCAGGACCACAAGGCTGTCGACGTGCTTGTTAGCCATAGTGCCTGCAATCAGCGCGTCAAGTATGGCCAGTTCGTTGGCGTCCATCACGTCACTCTGCGTGACGTAAGATGGCGCGTTGTCAGCCATTTTCGTGTATTCGCCGGCAATCACCCAGATGATGTTGGCGTAAGACGCATATCGACTGACCACGAAATTCGCGTAGGTCCGTGCGTTGACTGCCGACTCCATCATGTCCCGCTTGCAGTTCGGTCCCCAGCACAGTGGGAAAAAGATCGTCATCCCTTTAGCTGTGGCTTTCTGGACGAAGGGGTCCACCTTGTCGATGAAGAACTGCGTGCGCATCGTGTATGGGCTAGTGCTTGAGATAGGACCGTTGACTGCCGTGATCGAGTCCAGCAGGTTGATCATGATGGGACCATTGACGACGTTGCATCCGCGTGTCCCACGGTCGTCGAAAAACGTATCCATGTCCGCTGTGGTCAGGTCGGTCAAGAGCCAAGCCGTGCAACCGACCCAATTGAAGGTCGTGCCATTCTTTCTGAAGTATCGGCCATTCGGCGAAATGGTGACCGCAACCGGGTCGGGTACACGTGCCGCTCCAGTCGTTACAGGGTCGCATCCGGTAGCAGCACAAACGGCGCCTTTGGGCGGCGTGGTCCCAACAGGTTGGTTAAGCGCGTCATAGTACCGCTCCTTGACCCAGTGCTCTGCGGTTATGGCACCTGATTTATAATCAGCCATTTCCGTAGCAGCAAACCCGAAACTGGCCCAATCTAGCACAGCAGCGGTAGCCGAGTACCCGGTGTCTATGAGCGGCGAGCCTGACAAAGGTCGAGCATCCGTGAATGCGGGCCAACTGGACGGGCCTTTGTAACTGTCCCATGACGCATAGGCTGTGGTTAGCATCGGGTCGCCAGTAGATGCGTCGGGGCCAGTACACTGCGGGTCTACACGAGTGGCGTGCGAGTGGTTGTTGCTCACGTTGGTGGCGACCGTAATGTTGCAGGAATCGTAGTCCTGGTCCCAGATCAGATTGCTCCTGATATCCAGCACCTGGATATCATCTGAGTAGATTGGTGTCCACTGCGTGAATTCGCTGGTGGTCGCATTAATGCAGGTGTTGCCGTGCAGACGCATACCAACCGTTCTGCCGTTAGAGCCGGCTACTTGGCTAATGGCCATGCTGAAGCAATATCCCGGTCGGATCTGTAAGTTGTTTCGACCAACATAATTATTAGTGCTGTTCGCGTTGGCCCCCTGCCATGATTCGATGTCGACAGCCATTGCTCCGGACAGTCCGCTGCCAGGCAGGGTAGTCCCGGCACCCTGCACACCGTAGTCCTGACCACCTATGAAGATGTTGTTTTCCACCACGTAGTTGGAACAGCCGTCGCCGTATGCCCCCACGGACTGTGAGCCGTAGTGACGGTTGCCACGTAGGATCATGTGGGAGGAGGTGCTGCCGCAATCGTAGCCTTCGCCAATGCCACCGTAGGAGTCATTGTTTTCGACCAGCACACGAGCGTTATACGAGCGGACGGTTCCCATGATTGACGGGACCGCACTGCCATCGCAGACATAGTCTGAGTTTTCCGAAGAGTTTCCAAGCCCCTTCAACTGCCAGCACATGCCCCAGTTCTTGTGACGACTGTTGCGGACAACGACATCCTTGACGCCATCGATGATGGCATACGGAGCACCTCCGTTATTGTCCGTGTCTACGCCATCGATGATGATGTGATGAGTTGAACCCGGACCGGTGTCTGCTGCCGATGTATTGCCGGTGCCTGTAATCAGATAGCTGTAACCGGGCCACATCGATGAATCGAGATTGCGAACCTCGATGTAGTTGCCGGTGATGCTCATTGCAGGATCGTACTGACTGCTCATTCCGCCAGCCTGGAAAGTGGCCAATGTGTACTGGCAGTTCCGTGCATCGATACAGTCTTGCGTAATGTTGCCCACCATCGCCGCCTTCTGATCGGTTTCAGTCTCCCCACGAATGGCGTCGACGGTGAACACCGGGACAGATGATGCGTTGAGTTTGTACGAACCGACGATGGCCCAGTCGCCTGCTGTAGAGTCAAAGCAAAGGTCTAACTGTGCAGCAGCATTAGAAAACGTGGAGGTGTTGAGAATACCAATGTTGGTGCCAGCAGGCAGGCCGCAACCAACTTTGCTCAGGGTCGACCATGCGTTTGCATCAGTCAGCCCGTCCAGAAGGTTGTTGCCGCCGTTTTTGATAAACCGAGCAGACGCACCACCATCGTTGACGAACTTTTCACCCACCAGTTCAACCGGCGTAGTGCCACCTGTACCACCACCACCACCACCGACATCTGTGGCTGTGACGAATGCGACGGTGCTGACCAGCGAGGTAGCCGAGGGGCGACGGCAGTTCAGGGTGAAATTGGGGAACGCATCGCACCCGCCGCCGAACGCCATTGAATGCGCGTAGTAGGTAGTTCCCGGAGCCAATCCTGTGACCGACTTGGCGTGATAGCCCGTATCAACCAGTGTCTCGGTCGTATAGGCCGATGCACCGGAGCCCAGCTTGATCAGGTCAGGTCGGGTACACCCAGCTCGGGCGATAACAGCGGCCTGCACGGTTGCAGGGTCCGCGCTTGACATATTGGCGTGTGGGTAGTTCGCGCCAGTACAGCCGGGAGGGTAGGCGCTCAGGCTGATGAATATGCCCCGCAATGCGCCCCGTGAAGTGGTATCGCCTTGGCCGATGATCTGTGCGCTGGTCGTCGTAATCAGTCCAACGCTGGGCAGTGTGAGGTGCGCAGGACATAGGAGGACAGTCGCAGCACGTGATACGCCGTCGGGGCAGATCAGTGCATTGGCATAGCCGGATGAGATGAGCAGGAGCAGTGCGAGTAGTTTCTTCATTCTTTCGCTCGCTCCTGTGCGGCCTCAAATCGTTTTTCTTTCTCGGCTTCCCACTCGATCAGGCTGGCCGGGTCAATCTCAGGGGCAGGCGGATACATGGCAGTCAGGATGGCGTCGGCTTTGTCGAGAATGTCGTGTGCAGAAACCTGTCTGGTCGGGATGCGGGACAGGCAGGTTTGGATCGCGTGACTCATCGTGCCCATGCGCTCAGCGCGTGCGGTGTTGCCGTCCTGTCTCTGGTATGACGTGAGCAACAGCTTCACGCCGCCCAACTGAATCCGAGTGTTGGCGGGCACGTCCTCCTTCAGTTCGGCGATCAGTTGCTGCGCCCAGGATCCGGCAGGCGGTTGCGACTCAGCGTAGGCTCGGATGCCGCAGTCGATGGCCTCATCGAGGTCGTCGGCGTAAACCGGCTGGAAGCCCGTCAAGATAAGCAGAATCACCAGTGCCTTCATTTTGCGACCTCGCATGTATTCACTTTGCAGCCTTCCCGTTCAATCACAACGCATCCGTCCGGGCTCCCTAGTATGACCACTTGGCAGGTATCGGCAATGCCGCTGGCGGGTGGCATTCCAAACGATCCCTGTATGTGAGACAACCTGACAACCGAGCCATTTTCAGGGGCTTCGGTCGGCAGGATCGCGCTTGCGCAGCCCGCCAAAAGTACTGCGCTCACTATCAAGCCTAAGCATCGACTCATGGATATTCCTTCCCCAGTTAGAGGCCAGTGGTTCTTTGAAGGCCATGCTGTGATGGCCGAATGACTCCAGATTGTTCCTGTCCGGAAGATCTGCGAATCCTTTGTACCCTGCCGCACCGAACGGATGCCTGAAAGGGATCATATTCCCCAGTCGGACAGCCAGATCAGTAGGGCTGTAGATGCAGAAAATGTGTTCTGTGTGGCAGCGCACATATGAAAGGTCGTACTTCGATGATGTCGCCGGGTTGAACAGCCACAAAGACGCGACGGCTGTCTGCTTGGCTGCTTCGAGGGCGATGTTGCAACCATGGGAGTGAGCGATGATGACTCGCTCACGCCACGGGTCGCCTGCCATGAAGGCAGCCAGCCTGTTCGCATCATGCTGCATGGTCCGGCGCACGTTCCATGCGCGTCGTACATCCAGCGGAGTGTCCACCACGACGTGGCCGAAGCGCGTCATCGTCAAGCCAATCCTGTCGATGTTGTCTTCGCCGTCTGTTCGGATGCCGTGGACCAGATAGATCACTTGACCCCCTCGTGCTCGAAGGAGAAGTGGTACGCGTCCATTCGTTTGAAGAAGTACCCCGCTCTCGCCAGAGGATGGAGCGTGATCCAGTGATCGGCAAGAGCCTTGTAGTCGCTGCCATCCAGCGTGATCTTCCCGTCCTTGACGCGATGCAAGTCGATCGCCAGCATCTTCATGTGCAGGCTGTTCGCAATCCCGGCACCGCTTTTGACGTACAAGGCCGCCTGCGAAGCCGTCCGCTCCAACTCCCGTCCGATGACGGGTAAGTTGTTTTCGTTCGCCCACAGCACCAGCAGGGCGACGCACCGCATGAACTCGACTCGCTTGTCGTTCAGGTCGCTCATATCCGCTCCTCGTCGATCACTGCCAACATGGCAGTAACTTGCTTGTCGTCCTTCTTGAGATCGGAGATCCGCACATAGTCAGATGGCTGGTTCAGGATCTGCGTCGAAGTGAACTGCCGGATGGAGACGGCCTTGTAGTTTTGCAGGAAGTTGATCGCCGACCCGATCAGGACGATGGCGACGGCACGGTCGGTTATCTCGCTGTCTGTCTGCAGCAGCGCGAGGAACGAAGTCAGCATTACGCCCAGTGCCGCCATGGCGGCGTTGATTGCGGCTTCAGCACTCATTGTCAGGCTCCTGTTTGATAAGTTCGAAAATCACCGCTCCCGATCCTCGAGCTTGTCCATCTTGCTCTCGATCCTGATCAGCAGCGCCTTGATGTTGGCCAGATCGGCGGATACTACGGCCTGATTGATTCGTGACTCGTAGCTCGCTATCGTGTGCCCCTGCACGGCGTGTTTCTCAATTGCGTCAGTGACTACCTCGCCAGCTACCTTTTCCATCACCCAGACGTTGCCCGCCAACAGAGTTGCGCATATCGCAAGTGTGCCCGCAATGAGCTGCAGCCACGATACGAGGATCACCCGGGAGTTTCTTTCTTCGGTCATGCCTGCAGCTCCAGATAGATGTTCCCTTCAAGCCCCGCCGAATAAGACGGGACCTCTCCGAAATCGGAGATCACCACCAGTCCAACCGGGGCATACGGGCCGACAGGCGTGCCGGACGGCAACTCCAGATAGATGTTCCCCTCCAGCCCGGCTGCATAGTCAGGTGACAGCCCCCAGCCCACAACAATAACCGGACCACGGTCCGCTCCGTTAAGGCCGTTGGGGCCTGTCGATCCCGGAGGGCCGCCGGATCCCGTTGGACCCGCAGAACCTGTACTGCCAGTAGGTCCGGTCGGGCCCAAAGCGCCTGCAGGACCGATGACTCCCGGCGTACCAGGGTTGCCGATGACTCCCGTCGCGCCGTCCGAACCTGGAGGACCGGCCGGACCGTTGGGGCCCAGCGGTCCCGGCGGTCCCGGCACCCCGACAATGGTGACTGCCGCGATGGCCTCGTTGAATACCCGTCCGCTGACCGCGCCGAAGACATCGCCCTCGTCGTCCAACAACTGGATCGCGGCCATATGGACGAACCCAGCCTCGACGGAAACGGCGAAGTCACGCATCGCCTGTGGTGTGATATTCCCGGCCTGATTGTCCGGCAGGCGGGCAATGATGTCGGCCAGCGTTCGTACTGTGTCTACCATGCGCGTCTCCGTTTATCTGTCGTCATCAGAATGCCGTCACTTCTGACCATGACACCGCAAAGCCGCCCACAGACACGGCGAAGTCCCGCATGTCCTGCGGTGAGATCAGCGCGTCTTGGTTGTCTGGCAGCCTTGCAAGGATCTCCGCCAGCGTTCTTACGGTGTCAGCCATGGGTTATCGGAACCTCGGTCCGGCTACCCACACTGCCAGTGCATACCGCGTACCACGCGTGATGTCGCTGACCATGTGGGGTGTCCACGACGGGAAGATGATCGTGTCCCCCTGCTTTGTGCTGCCCTGGGGAATAAACGCCTGATTCGTGAATATAGACAGCTCGCACCCGTCGTACGACTCTGGTGGCGACAGCTGGACCACGATCGACAGCTTCCGCAACGAAGACGGACCGCCGCCGAAGTCCTGATGCCACTTGTAGTGACCGGGCGTCTCGTCGTCTGCTTCGTACTTCAGGAACACAATGCCTTCGTCAAAGCCGACCAGATCGAACTCGTAGTAATCTCTGTTGGTCCACTGCACGCGTTCATCCAGCCGTTTGTACAGCCAGCGAAGATCGATCTTGCGATCAATATCGATCGGCGGCATGAATGCGGTCTGCACCTTGCGATACGCCTGATCGACAACGGGAACGGAATCCTTGCCATTCCCGATGGTGCCATCAGACAGTCCAAGGACGTGTCCGCTTCGTATGATCTCCACGCACTCAGGCGGTGAGAACAGCTCCTCGTACTTGACGAAAGGAGGGAACTCCTTTTTCTGCGGTGTTGCGATCTGCCATCTCATGCTTTTCCCCTATTTTCTCTACAGCGCCTCAACGTACATCTCGATGTTTTTGTTGCGCAGCGCCGTGCCATCGGAATATCTGCGCAGCTGCATATTAAAGATTCCGTTGGCCGAAGCTGGATAGCTAAACGTGTATTCCCTCGTCGAATCAATTCGATACCACGTCCCCAGTGTCAGCCCGCCGCCATTAGTCGGGCTCCCGCTGACCTGCGTCAGCCTCACCTCATAGAGATCGCCGACGGTGGCGCTTCGACCGGTAATCACCCACTCGTCCGAGTCGTCTGTCCAGCTGCCGCCACCCTGCTGCAATTGCATCACGCCACTGCGCAGGAACCGGACGCCATGCGTTATCGACGGACCGGGGTCCGTGAGGCTAAATTGAACCTGAATGTTCAGGTTGCTCGTCGGACCCGTCGGGCCTGCCGGGCCTGTCGGGCCTGTCGGACCGACGGGAGAGCCGCCCGCAGGACCCGCAGATCCGGACGGACCTGTCGGACCAGCGCCGCCCGCAGGGGATGACCCCGTTGGGCCTACGGACCCGGTGGGACCTGTCGGACCAACGCCGCCTGCAGGAGATGCTCCTGTCGGACCCGGACCGCCAGCAGGGCCCGCAATGCCCGCCGGACCTGCCGGAGAAGAACCGGTTGGGCCTGTTGCGCCCGCAGGGCCCGCAGGACCCGGAGGACCAGGAGGTCTTGGCCCAGACGGACCTGTTGGACCCGGCGGACCGACCGCACCTGAAGGGCCTGTGCCAGGAGGGCCGTTTGGACCCTTCGCTCCGGTAATGCCCGTTCCTCCAGCGATGCCTGAAGTCCCAACCGGACCAACGGGGCCCGTAGGCCCGGGGGAAACGGGGCCTGGTGCTCCCGTTGGTCCGGCTGAGCCTGTCGGCCCTGCCGGTCCGTTCGGGCCGAAAGCTCCGAACGGACCCGGTCCGCCCAGCGGGCCATTCGGCCCCGGGCTGCCATTCAATCCGATCCTGTAACCACCGAAGTCCGGCATCTTATCCAGCCGGTCCGGTTGGTCCGGCTGGTCCGGCCCCGCCCGTCGGTCCGGCAGGTCCAGTTGGACCCGGAGGACCGTTCGGACCCGCAGGGCCTGCTGATCCAGAAGGACCGGCAGGGCCGCTCGGCCCGGTTGATCCGGTTGGGCCGGTTGGGCCCGTAGAACCTGCCGGACCCGTCGGACCCGCAGGGCCTGCCGGACCCGCTGGTCCAGTTGGACCTGCCGAACCTGTGGGTCCGGTTGAGCCTGAAGGGCCAGTAGGACCGGACGGTCCGGGCGACCCCGTTGGGCCTGCTGGACCTGTCGTGCCCGAAGGGCCCGTTGGACCCGTTGGACCCGTCGGACCCGCAGGACCAGCACCGCCTGTTGGACCCGGAGGACCAGCAGCGCCCGTAGGGCCTGAAGGACCTGTTGCGCCAGCAGGGCCCGCAGGACCGGGCGAACCTGTCGGACCCGGAGGGCCGCCAGCTGAAGGACCACCCGGGCCATTCGGACCCGTCGGACCTACAGACCCGGGTGGTCCAGGCGGACCAGCAGGTCCATCGGGCCCGCCAGAGCCTGTCGGACCTGCCGGGCCCGTCGAGCCCTTGAGTCGGAATGTGTGATAAACACTCATACGGGATAGATCCTCCATCCGTAGGTGTCATTGATGAAGACCAGCGCGAAGGCAAAATTAGTTGCGTTGGCATCGCCGGTTGCTGAGAACGTCATGTCCTCGGTAAGTCCCATGATCAGCTTGCCGTTTCGAGCAATCGTGAAGTTCGACACCGTTCCGGCGACGTGCATGAAACGGCAGTGGTCGTTGGCCACTGGAGAACCAGGCAATGTCGCCACCACGGCAGAGGTACAGTCGACCGCGTAGTCATCACCGGTCACGCAGTTGAAGTTGGCCGTCTTTACCGTGAAGTTGAACGAGACCGACTCAGCTCGCTGCAGCTCCGTCAGATCGATGACCGTGGTCCAGTGGTCGGTTTTCTCACCCGCGTTGAACGCCGCCGCTGCCGTGTGGTTCTCGTTGGCAATGAAAATGCTGTTCGGAGACACCGGATCACGGACAATGTCTTGGTTCGCGTACACCGCCAGCGCCGTCCAGTCGCCGCGCCACGTCCCGAACGCCTGCAGCAGGGCAATCCCTCCAGACGAGTTGAATCCGATCGGCTTGTTCTTGCGTTGATCGACGGTCGCAATGATCTCGTTCGCCGCGCCCGACGGGATCTTGACCCGCCGATCGAACTCGACGCTCAGAAGATCGAAGCCGACCTCGGCAGCCTCCAGCTCCCTGATCACATCCTCGGATCTGGCGGTCCCTGTGGGCGGGATCGCTCCACCGTATTCGTAGTATGGATTCGTCATGCCAAGCTGTTCCTGTTGAGTTTTCGCGGGGAGTAATGCAGCGTCAGCCCCAGCAGCGTGTGCGTCAGTTCGTACTTGGTCTTGGAGTACGCGCCGACACTGATGTTTGTGCCCGATGCGTTAAGCGCGAACGTCGCCGTCGGATTGACCTCGCTGCTCCACTGGAACTCGCCCCAGTCGCTGATATCCCAGAACCCCCCGCCCCCAGGGATGACCATGTCGATTACGGGCTGCATGTTGTAATCCGGGTTGCCCGACATGTAGTCGACCACGCACTTCATCGTCAGCATCCGGGACGCGGTCTTGATGTCGATGGTGCCTCGGCGATAACGCTTGTGGCGCTGCGGCGACTTCGAGAAGTGGTACGGCATCCGCACGAAGCTCTCGACCTCGACGCCATCGAAGCTGCGGACGTCAGATCGGATCTCGTACACGAACCCGTCGTCGGAGCCGAAGAAGGTCCGGATCCTGCCGTCCAGACCTTCCTGTTCGCATGAACATAGGACTGGCTTGCCGTAGTTGGTCACCATCACCCGGTACTCGCGGGTTGGCGCGCCGCCCTTCGTGTACACATCCTTGTAGCCAATCACCACGTTGTCGCCGTTGGCGAACGAACATCGGTACAAGGACAACTCCCGGGAAACATGCGAGTCCACCACAGAGGAACGTCCCAGCAGTTTCGTGATGAATCCGGCCGCCTTGTCCGTGACGATCGACTCGCGGAAATTCCCGTGGGCTTCCGTCGCGGTCAGCGTGGTAAACCCTTGGTCATCCAGGTAGATCCCGTTGGCAATCCGCTGTGAGGACCACTCGCGGCAGCCGGCACGAATGCCGAACTCGACCAGCTTGAACGTCGCAGGCGTTGTACCTGACAGACGACTGATCCTGTTTCTCCCCAGAATGAACACTGCCACGTTGTCAGTCGCGCCGATCTCTTCGATAAAACCGACCACTTCCTCGCCCAGCGCCAGCTCGCCTGCGCCACGCACGACAGTCCACGCCATGGGCGTATTGCGGCCGGCCAGCTGGACCGAGCCGCCAGAGAACGCCAGCATCAGAATGTCGGAATACGAGCCAATATGCCGGGGCTTGTCCACCGTCATGCCGGTGTCGATCTGGGCGAAACAGGCATCCACGGGGTCGTACTCGAAGCACGCATCCTCGCCGTTCACGCCATAGAACCGGATCTTGTCCGAGTGCCCGAAGTAATTGTTCGTGCGGAACTCATAGCGCCCGCCAGCGGTCAGCGACTGCACGAAGGCCGCGCCATTGGCAGTTGCTTTGGTGACGCCACCAACCTGCAGCCCCTCGTTGTCAACGAACGTGCCGGTAATAGACACGAACACCAGATACCCGACCATGGTGCCGCCCCATGTGCCGCTCACAGTACCGACTCGCAGGACCACTCCGGTGGCTCCCGATGTCAGGCCGGTTACCGTGTCGCCTTCGAAGATCTGGCCGACACCTGCGTCGAACCGAATTTTCTTGTTCAGGACAATTGCTGACCAGCCCGAACCGGTGGACTTGTGCATCACGCACGCCGTCGCGCCCGCGTTGTCGCGCCAGGCATACGTCACGCCTTTGAAGAACCATACGCCACGCACAGGGCCGGAACCCGGGACCGCGAGGACCAGCGTCCGAAAGTACGCTTCCATCAGGTCGACAAGGATCTCGTGCAGCGCATCGGTTACCGCGTCATCGACGATGGGTGCGCCGTATTCCACGCCGAACACCGTCGTGACCTCGCGCAGGTTCTCGTTGTCCTGAAACGTCCCGGTGACATTGATCAGCGCCACATAGCCGATGTTGTCGTCCGCGCCGAAGCCTGAATCGAATCCGTCGGTGTAAGGCGATCCCTGTCCAATGGCCAGCACTCTTCCGGTCGCTCCGGATGTCTGGCCATTGATTGTGTCGCCCACAATCGGGTAGTCCGCAGGAACCCCGGCATCGAACAGGATGAACGTGTAATGCTGCTCAGCAGGCGCGGGCCGACCATCGAATCGCTCGTGCCCGTCAACCCGGCGAAACCCGCCGCGCTTGTTGGGTTCGTAATTCTTGGAGCCGATGATGTCACCCAGCGGTATCGCCAGGGGACCATCCTCGGTGTTCAGGCCGCCATCGAAGGCGTAGTAGTCTTTCTCGTAGACACGCGACGCCGATCGCCCGGCACCGCGACGTGACAGCGTTTCACCCAGTCGGCCGAATGTGGCTGGGCGTCTCATCTGTCGAAGCTCGGGGTGATGTGCTCAAGGTCCGGCGTGCCCATGCCGTTGGGAGCCCAGTTCTCCAGCTCGCTGGACTCCAGCGCCATCATCAGGTCATCGTGCTCGCCACTGGATCCGGAAACGATCTCGGGGGCATCCTCCCGCTCGCCGTAGTAGATTTTCGCCCGCACAACGATCAGCCGGTGGAAGTCGACAGGAACCAAGGGAAGGTCTGTGTCCAGCACCATGGCCTGCGGCCGCTGGTAGTACTCAGCATGCAGCCAGCGCAGTGAATCGTTGATCGAGTTCAGCTCGACCGCGCCTGCCGGGTTGATGCTGAACGTGCTCGGGGCCTCTGTGACTAACGCGGAGAACCGGCTCAGTGCGCGCCACTGCGAGAACTCGATGAACTGCAGCGCCTTGGCACTGGCGGTTTCAAGATCGAGGAAGAAGCTCTCGCGCTTCCAGTGCTTGACGATGGGGGTGTAACCGGCAACGGTCGACGGTGGAGATGCCACGCGAGCGCCGCTCAACAGGCGCTCTTTGTAGTCTTTCCAGAGGAACTTCCAATCGATGTACCGATTGCAGATATCTGTGTGGGCCTTGTTGATCAGCCCGACAATGATGCCGTGCTCTCCTCGGGCGGATGCGACGCCAGAGAAGCTGCGCGACCCCCCGCCTACGCCCAGCTCACCGATTGTGTCCTTGCACAGCTCGCGAAAGTTCACCGCATCCCCTTCTTGTGGCGTCCATCGTTAGATCAGCTCGTTTGAGTCAGATCTTCATCGTCAATGACAGCGACGTGCTCTGCAGCCTCTGCCATCTCTTCCCGTATCGCCTGCCACGCCGCCACGATGGCAGGAGTGACAACGTCTATGACTGCCTTCGGCTTTGTTCCGGCTGGAACAACAAACCCAAGAACCCCCGTCGCGAATGCCGCGACACTGGCACGAGGCACTGTCGCAAGGTACGCATGCAGCAGATCTTCTGTTTCCAGTGTCTCCATGCTCCGGCTCATCTCGCCCATCAGTGCATCATTCTGGTCTTGCTGGTCTTGGAGTCTTGAGCGCGGTCCTTTTGACTTCGCTCCCTCCAGCCTGGCCGCATCGATTGCCGCCGCTTCTTCCTCTGCGTGACGCTTGCTTTCCAGCCGGTCCGCATCGGCTTCCTTCGCTCGCCGCATCGCGACCATCGTCACACCCTGTTCCGGGTGCATCGACGCCTCGGTTGGCGTCACGTACTCACCAGTGGCATCAAAATGGTGGGACGATTGGTAGTACCTCGCAACACTCTCACCACTGATATGATCTACTGGACGACCTGCGGCCATCTTCGGATTCGGCATATGTTTCCCCCATTGCCTTTCGTTAACAGATCTGTTTGCGGAACGTGATCCCTTCTTGAAGTTTCTCGTCCTCGCTCATCGGTTCAAGAGGCTTGTGACCGGACAGGTTATACTCGCCGTATTCTTCCGCCCACTCGCCTTGGTGCTCCTCGGCTTTTTCGACTGGATACATGAATAAATCACGCATCAGAAGTCGTCATTGCCCTTGTGCTTGCCGCCGCCTTTGTGGCCGGGGCTCACGCCCATTGGCTTGTTCGATTTGCTGCCGGATGCATGCGCCATACCCAGAGCCGATGGCTTCTCTGTAATCGCGCATCGCTCGGTCAGGCCGAGAGATGCATTGCTCATGCTCTTGTCATTCTTTTCCACTTTCGGTCTCCAATTGCGTTGACTGCCAACATGGCAGTGACGGGCCGGTTGCCAGGCCCGTCTCTTGTCTTACCACCACTTCATCGTGATCGTCGGGATGCCCACGCCAGCCGGGGAGCCACCTGTCGGAGCAATCAGAGCGATCCGAAGATCGGTGATCGCGGTGCCCGCGTCTGAGTCCTTGCCGAGGTCGATGACCTTCTGCTTGATCCCCAGTGCGTCATGGTCAGTCAGACCGTAGCCAGTGTTGGCTGCTGCTGCGCCCATGTTCAGCTCGGCGTACTTGTCCGCATCGTCGACCGTGCCCACGCGTATGAATGCGGGGGTAGTCACCTGCGTGAAAGTCGTCGTTACACTGACGTGCATGTCCTCAATTGCCCCGAACCGGGCACCCGGAGGTGGCTTGATCCGCTGGTTGGTCGTACCGCCGCCGATGTTGACGGAGCCCAGTGAATACGAAATCACCATCGCCTCGTCGTAGCTGCCGCGTAGTCTTTGTTCTGCCACTTTCTATCTCCTATTACAGGAAGGCAGCGATTAAGCTGCGCTTTCCCACTTGACGATGCGGATGTTCTTTGCGTCCGAGGCGCTACCGTGGACGATGCCGAAGCCGCCCAGGTAGTACCAGGCAACGCCACGGCTGCGACCGAAGTCGCCGGGCAGCTTGCCTCTGATCTCCTCTGGGATTGCGACCGCTTCCATCACGGTGTCCTCGCCCATGAAGAACGCCCAGTCGGAGACCCCGCCATTCCATGCGTCTGCCACGCCGTCCTCGGACGACCATGTGGTTGAGTCGACTGCGCCGCCCTTCGGAATCAGGGTCTGTTCACCGAAACGAATTCCCTCATACCGACCGGTCTCGCCATTCATGATGTAGCCGAAGCCTTCACCGTGATATTGCTTGAGAGCCTCGTAGTCGTTTTTGAAAGCACGGGTCGTGGTTGGCCAGCTCAGAGCGTAGTAGTCATCACCTGCGAATGCCGGGATGTTCCGCTCTTTCATGCCGTCACTGATGGCCTTGATGTGCGCAGCACGCATGGCAATCCCGTTGGTGATGTCGCAACCGGTGGTTTGGAACGTCACCGCCGTTGCACTGTTGCCGCTGGTTGGGGCAACGGTCAGAGGGGTTAGATCGAACTGCGCGTGCGCAGCTGCGTCCAACGCCTTCTTGGCGTCATGCTTCAGAACCTTGCGAATGATCTCGGTGATCGGCTGCTTGCTGAGGTTGTTCAGCTTGCCGGTGTATTTGACCGAGTTGCCCATCTCGCCAATCCGCAATTGGCCCTGGCGGATCTGGAAGTTTGTGGTCGGCATTTCCAGCTGCTCGTCGAGGGCTCGCCCGCGTCGACCAACATCGGAATACACGTTCCAGTTGTAAAATTCGCCTGCGTTCAGGCCCTTGTCCATCGCGTCTGCTGCATCACACAGCTGACGGAATCGGACCACAGGCTGCAGATCGGTCCGCAAGGTGTCGCTCAACTCGTCGGAATAAGCGAACCCTCCGAGGATGTCTACGCTCCATACTTGTGCCACTTAATCTCTCCTCAAGAATATGTTTTGAATAAGGCCGTGCCTTACCGCCGCGCTCTTGAGGCCATCAACTTGGCAATTTGCTCTTTCCGACTAGACTCGATCGTTTTGGGCTGCGCTTTTTCCTCTGGCGCATCCCTCACCATCGGCTCTCTCGCTGCTCTAGGCGCGACGTTTTCGCGCTTTCGTTCTCTGCGGACCTCGACCATCTCTACCGGTTTTGTGCCGGAGGACGGACCCAGATGCCGCAGCCTGACGTGATCGGCCGCTTTTTGGGTGATCGTCACGAGGTCAGCGCCGGGGTTCTGTTTCTGTTGTTCGGTGATCTGGAAGCGAACACTCTCGAGGAGGTCCGGTCGTACACCAAGATCCGCGTAATTGTCGCGAAAGTACTTGTTGGCACGAGCCTGATCATCGGGCAACGGGGCGAGTTGCGGCGCTGCAGCGGGAGGACTAGCTGGCTTCGGCTCTTGTCTTTGCTGCACCTTTGCGAACATGGCTGCCAAATTCTTGGCTGCCTCATCCTCATCTGATGCGTAAAAAGACGAGATCACTGCTTTGCTGAGTGCCTCTATCTCTGCTGCTGACGAGGGTGCCTCGCCAGCGCCAGCGCCGCCTTTAGGTAGGTGACTGGCACGGTCTCCAAGCTGGTCCGCGATGTAAGACTCTAACCGGGCCCTCTCGGCGTCGACCTGTTTGCGCTCGGCTGCTGCCTGCTCAAACCGCTCATCCGCCGCGAGTATCCGCTGAAGATTCTTCACCGAACCTGCTTCGCGAACTTCATCCGAAGTAGCGAAACGCTTCTGTCCGTTAACAGTAATCTCTACGTATTCCGGCTCGCTGTCAAGCGCCGCAGACACGTCCTGCGTCTGTTCCTCATTCACTGCCATGTTGGCAGTAACCCGCTCGCCAGGCTCGTCGCCTTCGTCCCCGTAGTCGTTGCCGGCAAGTTTGTCGCCGTACTCTGCCATCAACGCCGCTTTGATCTTCGTGTCATCGACGCCGTTGACCTCCATTTCCATGCGCTTACGCATGACCTCGACGGTCAGATCATTCTCTTCGGACTCTGCTCTCGATGCGTCTCTCACATCACGCCGTCGGGCATATATGTCCTTGCGCGACGTCTTCTGCGCTGCCTCGCCTTTGTCGGGCGATTGCTCCGACTCCATCGCCGCCTTGATTGTCTCCAGCGCCTGCGTTGTATCGTCAGCCGTGTCTGCTACAAATCCGTCAGCCGCTGATACGGCATCGACGCCTTGAACATTTTCGCCATCAACCACTGCGTCACTCATACATTCTCCCCGCTTCAATCAGGTCTTCAGTGTCTATGTCGGCCTCCAGCTCCATTTCCAGCAACTGCTCAGCTTCCATCCCACCCGCTACCGCCTCACCGAGCCACGTCGCAACGCGCTTGGCTGTGATGTACTCAATACGCCTGAGCTTCAGCGCCGCGTCATCTGTGTAGAAGTCGGCGGACGCATCCAGCCAGTGTCGCTCGGCCTGCTCAATGCGCCGCTGGATCTCTCGCCCGACCTCGGACAGCCAGAACTCTCGAACAGCCCGGCCAACCTTCGACAGCTCGACTGCCACGGCCAAGGGGTCGACATCATCTTCGATCATTTATTGCGCTCCAAATGGGACGTCGCCGTAGTTGTCACGTGCCAGCGTGCCCGCCTTGTCGTCACCTGCCATGTCCGGCGGTGCTGCCTTGCCATCTACCGGGACTGGTCCTGCCTGACCTCTCACCACGTCCTGTAACGGCGCTGGACCGATGTCCGGCATCAGCCCCAGCGTGTACAGCTGAAGGGCGAACTCTCGCTCAGTGTCCAGAATTGCCTTGTTCAGTGCTTCTCTCTGCAGGATCAACTCGCCGCGCTTTGCGTCGGTGTTGGCGGTGGACAGCTGCTCTTGAATGCCGGTCTTGCGCTCTTCCAGATGAAGTGTTGCTTTTTTGTATTCGGCCTCAGCCTGATGCTTCAACTTCTCCCGCTCGATAGCGCCTTGCTGCGTGACCTCCGCGACCTTGATCCTGCCGTCAACTTCGACCTGCTTGGTATCAATGATCTTCTGCAGCTCATCGACCTTGGCCTGCATTTCCTTGACCCGTGGATCAACGTCTTCCTCGTTCGGAAAGAATCGCTCGCTGTCGTGGCCTACTGCACCCCAGATCTCTTTCTGCACCTCAGCGCCGTCGATGGACTGCAGCGCCTGCGGCATGTACTTAGCGATCGTTTCCAGCGCCATCGTGATGCGACCAATGCGCTTGTCCGGTGACGACGCACCGAAGCCCACGTCCGGGGACGCAATGCACCGGTATTGCAGCAACTCGAAAGCCTCTGCCATGTCATCGCTGTTCGGAATGCCTGCCGCGCCTGCGGCCTGCCTGAGCAGCTCCACGTCACTCTCGTTGGCTGCCTGCAGTTCCAGGAGTTGCTGCAATACCGGCGTGACCCATGTCTCGGTGATCGTCCTCACCATGTACTCCTGCGTTGCATTCGCAGTGGACGTGAGCAGTGTCATCCCGCCAACGGTTTCGTTAAGCTGCTTGTTGCTCATGATGCTCGACTGACTCATGACCCCGGCGACGTCGTCGAAGTCGTTCGACAGCCGGTCCTGCTCTTCGTATGCGCTGTTCGTGACGTCGCTGGGTCGGTCCCACTTGACCGAGTCAAGCGTGGCCATGCCCACAGCTGAGCCCGGGCCGCCGTTGAGAAGTGTCCGGATGTCCACACCACCGCCACGACGGAAATAGTACCGACCCAGCATCGACAGCGTCAGATTGTCTATGCGCAGGTTGGCGATGTTGTTGATCTCGTCCTGAGTCTGCGCGGACACCTCAGCCAGGCCAGATGAGTACACGCGGTGTGCCTCGATCTGCATCTGACCCAGAACGTACGGACGGCCTGCCGGGTACAGCTCTTCAAGGGGGATCTCGTCAGACAACAGCTCTTTGTTGTCGAGCGTGTAGACGATGATGTCGCCGTCCCGCGTGGAGCGCAGATGCTCCTGCACCCAGACCATCGCGTAGTCACCCAGGCCATCGTTCAGCTCGGTCTTATCTTGCGAGTCAGGGTTCCGTGATCGGTCCAGCTGGCTCGAATCTGTGCCACCACCACGCCCTGCAAGCGAACTGGCGTCGACCTGCTTCCACTTGCGCGGGCCCTTGGCTTCCATGCGCTTCTTGATGTCGCCCACATACATGGGGAATTCGTGGATCATGAATTTTGCGCTGCCGATCGGGTCAGACCAGTCCGCCCCTGGGTCGAGCCGGAATCGCTCCAGCGGGATCAGATCCACGACCGGGCGATCGATCTCCACCACGTCGCGTGTTTCCTCATTTTCGTACTGCTCGCCAGTTTCAAAGTCGGCATGCGTGACCTTGGTTTTCTCTGTGTAGTCCGAGTACTCCCACATCTGCTTCGACAGCACGACACCCTGTACCGCTGCTTCCTGTACCGCTCCGATATAGATGCGGTACCACGGAATCGACGTCTTGCTGTACGTCGAGCCTCCGAGCCGGGAGTTCAGCAGGTTCTGCTGCAACTCGGCTGCCTGCACGTTGCGCTTGTCTTTTTTGTCGAGCGGGGTGACGTTGACGAACTCTTTCGTGCCGAACGCGGCGATCGCCGCTTGCGACTCGATTCCACGTATCGCAACCCGTGTCTTGGGCCGGTAGATCTTCGACCGTTTCTCGAATGCCGCCGTGTGGTACTTTGACCCTGCGGGGTGCCTCGAGTAGAACCTGTCGTATGAGTCCTTTGCGCGCCTGCTCATCGCTTGTTGGAACCATCGCCCGCCCGCTTCGTAGGCCAGCTGACACAGTGTCAGCAGGTCGTGGGACGTATCCGTAATCTCTCCCTTGGCCATATCGCTCATGTGATCCTGCCCTGTTGTCTGCGTTCGATCCCCCGAAGCGTGCTTGTTGCCTTGTCATTCAGGTCCGGTATCAGCCATCCATGTGGGTGTTTGCACAGAGTCCTGCGTTCTGTGTACTGCGCGATGCACGAACCGAATCCCCTGCGCGGCATGCCGAAGCGTTCGAGCAGTTCCCCTGCCAGCCTGTCCACGACAGCCCTTGGGTAGCTGGAGCCCTCCATCGACCTGTCGGACATATAGAAACCGTAAGTCGGGTTGCAACGCGCCGATGCGACTTTGATCATCGAATTGCCAGGCTCTATCATCCATCCCCATCCCGGATACGTACGCTCAAGGGCGATTCCAACGCCCATGATCAGCAGCTTCGTCTGCGCATCGATGTCAGTCATATCGTCGATGTCGTGTACGACGTCATCAGCCATACGGTTTGCGCTCCACGAATTTCCTACCGTTGCTGAACTCGTACGCCAGCGGCACATCGGGTTTGGGCTCTTTCGCGTCCACCAGCGCGTCATAGGGGATAGTGATATACCGAGGGCGTGTGCCATGTTTGCGAGCCATCATGTCTCCTTGAACTGCCAGCATGGCAGTAACTTACTTGTCATAGAGCAGTGTTATCGATGTACGCGTTGTCGATTGCCCCGCTCTGATAGGCGACACGCACAGAGAGGGAGGACCAGAACTCGTACATCTCGGGAGCGATCACGCACTGTATTTTCAGGTCTGACCAGCGTTGCCGGAACGTGACCTCTTCAACCACCGGCAGCGCCGCTATCCAGTCGCGGATCATGGTCTTGTGGCTCTCGCTCATCGACCACGGGCTGATGATCCGCACCTCTACGCCCCGCCTGATCCACACCGCCATTCGGGATACCATCAGAGGTATCGCCGGACCCATGCGGTGCTCGTCCACCCCCAACGCCATTGCGGCCACGTCGACTCCGATCCACGGCTTGATCATCACCCACTACCCTCACATTGATTTCCGCGCACAGTGGCGCGACAAGTCCCAGCTCTAGCTCGAGCAATCTTAGCTCAAAATGGTACGGCGGCAGACGACCGGCGAGCACTGAATGTGATCGCACATGTCCGGTACCGACGATTGCCCCGTACATCTCTCCAGTGATCCGCTCGCCATCCAGCGTCAGACGGTCGACCCAGCCCAGTATCCGGGCATAGTCGTCCGGCTCTACCTTGCGGCACGAGATCCCCGCCTTGCGACGCGTGCGGCCAATCTCTTCTCTTTCCGCTGCTTCGCCGTCGGGCTGCTTGACGTGTACCCAACGCCTCTCTTCTTGTCCGCCCTCATCCGGGTGATCTTCTCCCCCGGGAACACCCTGCCTTGATCCGTCGTCTCCAGATCTGCTCTCTCGACTCGCATCAGACCTCCTCAAGTTCATAACTCATGTCGTCGTCCTCGTGTGACATCAGGCCGCCATAGAGCGTCAAGAAGACCGCGTCAGCGTCATCGGGTGAGCGACCAAGCGTCCTCTTTTGTACGTCTTTCTCGAGCATCTTCGACCTGCCACGCACGTCTATGTCGACCACGCCGGAGATGCAGTCGTCGTAAAATAGTGTGTCGTGTTTCGGGATGTCAGCCGTCTCCAGCCAGTCCCGGGCTTTGAACCACAGGTACGCCCGGATGTTCGTATACCTGATCGGCTCCGGGCATGCCCCACCGGTTTGCACGCCGTGAGTGTTGCGGAATCCCAGGTCGATGAGCCGGTCGACCACGCCGCCGCCCACGCCTGCCTCATCGATGATCGCTGACGCCGGCTTGTGTGTGTACCCGTCATCGAGCACTTCGCCCTCACGCATGATCAGCGCGATGCGGTTGGCGACGCGCATCAGGTTGTCATCGCGGATCTCAATCCGTTTCTTGTACAACTTCGGCCCACGGCGGAATCGAATGACACTCGGATCACCGCCCCGGCCTATGTCGACGCCGATGTAGAGCGGCAGGCCATCAAGCTGAATCGGCAGGATGTCGCGTTGCTGCGCCATCTCCAGCACACGCACAGATATAAGCTGTTTCGCGCCGACTGATGGAAACTCGCCCAGCACGCGCACCTTGTAGTAGTCGCTGTCCCTGCCCTCCTCTTTCTCGAGCTGGCGCAGGTAATCCCTGTTCGTGAATCTGCTGCGTTCGGCGTTGATGGCACCGAACCGCCACAACTGCCGGCGTGGCAGTGTTCTGAAATATCCAGTGTTGCGCGTTGGGTTGCCGAAAGCGAGCCACATAGCGCCCGGGGTTGTCATCGCGCCCGATGCCACCTCCCACACGCCGTCATCGATCGTGCTGGCCTCATCGAAAAGCATCAGGACGTGTCGCTCGTGTGTACCGGCGAAACTCTGCGTGTTGCCGACAGACCATGGGATGGCATGCGCAAACCAGGTGCTCGGCGCGCCCTTGTATCTATAGGTCGTGGCCTGCCACTCGAAAAGATCGCGGAAAAGAAAAACGCCGTGCCACTTGGCCAGCTCCCGCCAGGTCTTGTTGAGCAGCTGCTCTTTTGTATTCGCCGTGACGACGATTTGTGGATGCGGGCGGCAGGAAATAAACCATAAGATCAGCATGGCCGTGAGTGCCGTCTTGCCTACCCCGTGACCACTGGCCCGAGCTATCTGTACTGGCTCTATGCCGGACTCGAGGCAACTGCGTATGTCCTCCAGCACCTCAACCTGGCAGTCGTCAGGGCCATCGTAATCGGCTAGATAGGTGCCGGCAACGCCCCACGGGAATGCGTACAGAATGAATCCGAGGGGGTCGGCGAAGTACTCGGACGCGATAGCGCCCAGACGTCTCGCGATATCCTTGCGATCAGTCACTCAACATCAACACGATATATCTGATCATCGCCCACCCCACTGACAACATGGCAGTGGAAGAATATTTCAACATCTAGACAGTGTCAAATCAGCCGTCTAGACACTGTCTAGATGCTGTCTAGATTCAGGCGATATGGTCACATGAAATGCTGGCCCTGATCCACGCACTCGGAGCACAGGATCCTGATCATCACATACTCCATCACCAGCGGCCGGATGTTCTGGGGCACACCGCGTGTTCGGAACCCCATCACCCGTAAAGAGGTGTACGTCCGCCCCGTCTGGTCAGTCAGCCAGTCCGCAGCTGCCTGCGGAGTGCCCTGTAGCGCAATGAACTTTATGGCTAACGTCTTCATCCATGTTTCTCTTGGTCTGATGTGTGTATCACGGCGGCGACTACCTGCAGCACGCCAGCCGGCAGGCTCCGGAACCACTCGTTGTACGCTTCGTCGCCGGTACCGCGTTCGTCGTCTGCTATGTACAGCTCACCCAGTCTGACCAGCTCGGCGTCATCTGTGACTGCGTAGTACAGGCCGGACCCGTCCTCGTAGTACACCAGCCAGTCTGTGTTGCTGTCACGCGTCCCCTCCAGCCGATCTACTGCCAGCTGGACCATCCGTCCCTGATGCCCTGTAAAGAGCGCGGGAAAATTCCTTGCGACACGCGCATCAGCTTCTTGCCGACACGTGCAAAGGCTCACAGGCCCGCTCTTTGAAGGATGCGCTCGACGCTATCGTAGCCGAGAGCAGCCGTCATATTCGGGCTGACGAACAACATCGCGCCCTCTGCGCGCTCCTTGCTACCGCGAGGAAACCTCGCAAGCCATCGGGCGAACCCGGGAATCTCCGCGACTCCATCGGCTCTGTTGAGATCGTCGCAGCTCGACGCCGGACGTCCGTTGTACTCCCCGTGGAGTACGCCTACCCCCTCGGCTAGTGCTGCCGTCAGTACACTGGCGATCAACCCGGCCTCGACGGCCTGTCGACGGCCTTTTCTTTTGTTCCTGGAATTTTTCATCTTTTTCACCTGATT